>Ga0209367_1000203_pt1 | contig 49045 bp, 24 predicted proteins | sample WorMetLIZISLAND2_FD_187412 | JGI IMG/M metagenome (GOLD analysis project Ga0209367, IMG submission 187412) | Marine gutless worms symbiont microbial communities from Max Planck institute for Marine Microbiology, Germany - Olavius geniculatus... ... | reverse complement strand
TATATATATATATATATATATATATATTCCGGTCAAAATATATTTATTTTGTATCTTTGTAGTAGACTACTGTAAAAGCCGCCAGAATCTGTATTGGCTTTTTAAAGAAATAAGTATTACTTAAGCAAGTTAGCATCTTGTACGTTTAGGTCTAAATTTTATTTCCAGTTTACAAAAGTTAAAATAAAAAGAATGCCAAAAGTGGCCAAATACTGAAATGGCATGCCATACACGGTGTTTTGGCTTAATCGTTGTTGTCACGTGTGTGTACGTCAAAACAGTATTAGCCGATGTGTCACCATACAGTTTCGGCGTAGGCCTGTGGATTTCACTATGTAGTTTTATATAGGATATGTAAGAATTGCACTGATATTTTGTCAAATCTTGTCACCTCGCACTGGTCAATGTTGTTACTTGTTGCTGTTTTGATTGTTATTTTTGTTTATATATTCTCATTTTATTATTGTTTTGATTGTTTTGCTGATCAAATTTGCTTGATTTTACACTTGCCGTGTATAGATGTAGACCGCAAATATTTAGAATACGAAATGTGTGTAGTGATGTTATTAGACGATATTTTATTGTTAAGTTCAACTTATACGCATTTCTGTAGTTTCAGTTATTTGGGTTTTTACATTTGTTTTGCGGCTTTTTGCGCTCACAATACTGTTCAGTGTAATAGTAGGCCTAGGCCTATGAACACAGACAGCTGTTAGGCTATTTCATTATTATGCTTAAACTGCGATCTGAATTAATTCAATAACAAGCTACAATATTTTTAATTTGCATAAACGATAAACGTTTTTGAATTTCAAATTTAACACTAGTTAAGTACGGAAGTTGGCGAAACAATTTTTTGTACTACGAGTAAATTGCACAAATAATAAGCTCAGAATTCTGTTGACAAAGCAAAGACGTTGATTTGCTGAATAGCTTGTGCCAGCAACGTTCAATAATCTCCTATGCAGTCCGTACGGCAACTGGAACAAATAAAAAAATCTTATTGCTAATATTGTTTCAGCTATGCAGCTAATTTCGTATGCACAGAGAAATATGTCATTTGTGATATTGATGAGTTGACAAAAGTAGTTAAGTGGTTGTACGTGTCGTGTTGTCGTCTGTGTTCAGTGTCTGTCTGAATGTCATTGTGCTCGTCGTACCTGTCGCACCTGTTACTCGTTCGTTGCCATGACAACGTGGGTTGCTAAGGACTCAGTCACCTAACTTGTCAGTCATTGCGCTGCAACAACTCGTTATAGTCTAGATCGTTTTCGTGTTTGACTAGCAAGATACTTGTCATAAAAATTAACGGCAAAAACGATAGGTTCCGTGTTTCCTACAGCGAGGCTTGAACATGCGAAGATTATCTCAAAATACCCCGGTAATTATAAGTAAGTATATCCCTTATGATCACAAATACGTCGTGCCTGCCTGAATTTTCGGGGACGGACTAGGGCTTTTGTGTGCAGGTAAGCTTACATTGTTGTGAACCAACTACTATTTTTACTCCTTGCGCGCTACGTTCCTAACGTAGCGAAGAGGAGTATATAAGATCAGTGTAATATTGAGGACCGACCGACCGACCAACGACCGACCTCTGTTTCTGTAAGAGCCTGCTTGGAAGAACTTCAAACGGCCATATCTCCATAACGGTGCTAGATAGACTCATGGTCACTATGAACCACCCATAGGAAGTCGATCCACGGGAGTCGAATGGTCACGTGACCGATGACGTCACGTGACCCCAAAGGTCAAGGTCGTGACCCCATTATGTTTGAAGCGCCATATTTCCGTAACGGTGCCAGATAGACGCATAGTCACCATGGACCACCCGTAGGAAGTCGACCCCAAGGAGTCGAATGGTTACGTGACCGATGACGTCACGTGACCCCCAAAAGGTCAAGGTCGTGACACCATTATCTTCACAACGGTGCTAGATAAACGCATGCGTTGAGGTATAGCAACACAAATGGCAACAAGCTTCATCGACCATTACTGGAAATTTTTTCCTCTCAGTTTCTAAAATCGGGCAATATTTTATTAACTTCAAAGAGACAATTTCCGATAACGACCTCGACGCCAGTCAGTATTAGTATAATATTAAACGGGTCTCAATTAGCGCTAGGTCTCTAATACCAACAGAAAGGAACGAAAAAGCTCTTGAAAGAATACAAAAGAAAATGATACGCGCGAGGAGTACATTAGATTGGTGACAATCTAATAATATTTCTTGTTACAGATTAAGTTTTCGGGCTCTGATGGCAGCATTTAAAAAATAAACTATGTTGTTGCGTAATAAGTGCATTTGTTAGTTTATTTCACCGGCACTGGTATAGCCTTAAATTCGAAATACGCTGTTTCGTTTAGCTCGTTTTTTATGGCTGACGTATGAAAATTAGTTTGGGGAGTAAATGGATCGCTGGTAATCACACAAAGTTCGGAGGTCATGCTTCTGTCCCTAGACTAATAGCGTTTAATGTCTGCGTGCGACCCGATGTACATCGTGAGCCAGTAAAAACGTGGCACTTTACTTTTGTTCATGTATTCGTCAATTCTTAACTGATTTTTACATTTCTTTTACTTGCACACTCTGCCGACAGTTTACATTAATGTGATTATTATATATCCCACAACACCATAGCTGCGTCCCTACACTACGTGGTGAAATATAAACGTGAGAAAAAACGATAATAACAAAAATTTAGGTAAATGAAAAAAACACTTCAAACCAACCTTGCGATAAATGATCTGCATGACACTAAACTGTGCTAGACCCACACAGTCTAGTGTCATAACAGATCATTCACTGCAATGTTGGGTCTGAAGTGTTTTTTTTATTTTTCTAAAATGTTTGTTATTATGGTTATATACACCTATTTTATTTATATCTCACAAGGTAGTGTAGAGATGCATTTACAGTGTGGTGAGATGTATAATAACCACATTATTGCAAACTGTCCGCCGAGTGTGCCAGTGAAAGAATTTTGAAAATCGGTCAATAATTGGCGAAGATATGGACAAAATTAAAGTGCCACGTTTTTTATTGGCCCACCTTGTAGTAGACAGAAAACGTAACGTGTAGGTGTTAATCGTAACACTGATGAACATGCGTTCAAAGTTCGTAATGGGACTGAAAATTTGCTTATGCAAATATCTAACTTAACGTATGACGTCAAAAACGTATTGTGCTTTTTGTTTCTTGTAAAAAGATACGTCAAAGTAGCGCTTGTATAGTGATGATATTCTTGGGCATGCGTAGATAACGCAGTATTCCTTGTCAGGTCGGTTTTAGTTTAAACTTGACTGCTGAAATTGTTGATGGCGCAGTACAAAATACGTATAGTCAGTTTAGCCATTTGAAACTGCAGGATCAGCAGCCGAAATTATAGCTTTTGCTTGACTTTGTTTTTACTCTGAGACACAGAGCATCAGCGCGTGGGTTCAGAACTGAAAATCGAAGCGTTTTTACGTCGTCTTTCCAGTAAGTAGATTTGTTCTGAATTGCTGTAACCCGCTGCGTCATTTTGAGGTGGTAAATCAAGGTCACATGATTTCGCAAAATTTTAGTTCCATGTGAGCTGTCCATACTAAGTTAACCAGCGGATGGGCGTAGAGGAACGACTAATCGGCCATTAAGTTCTTTTGTTTGGTCTACCAGCAGCGTTGTATTTAGCTGGCGCTGTACTATGTATTTGATGCTCATATTGATAACTCTATTGCACTATGACGACGATGAACGTAGGCCTACGTGTTGCAGTAGAATGTTTATTAAACAGCAAATGTGTCGCTGCTGTTTCGCCTTCGTGTTTTCTTCTGTATGTTTTAATCACCATTTTGTTTTTGTCAGCTAAAGCGCATTTTTATCATTTTTGTGGTTACGCGAATAAACGAGCAAGAGGCATCTGTTCGTAAAACACGGCAAGAAGAGTGAGATCAGAGATACAATAAGGTTCAGAAAAGTTAGAGTAAAAGAGATCCACATAAGAAGAGAAAAAATGATGTGGTCATCGGACAAACACGACGACAGTTTGAATGATTTTTGATAGCAAAGTCGGAGATCCGGCACAGGTACAATTACGACGGTATACACCATGTCCGGAAAAAAGTCTACACTTTTTTGAATAACTTTAACAAATTTAAATTTACTTTTGTAATTTTTGGCACACATTATCACAATGATACGCTTTACTAAAAACATCTAAAACTTATCTTCAAAATGTTTTTTTTCACTAAGTACAGCTAAATGTAATCGTGACGTTATCGAAAATGCCATTTTGGCTAAAAAAAATAACGTCTAAATGAGCCTCTGCAATACGAAAACAGGAAAACTGATGAAAAAATTGCAGTAAAAAATTTGAAAGATTAAAGGCATAGAAATAAGTTAGTTTTTATCCAAATTTTTGAACTCAGTTTTGCTTTTCGCCATGTTAAGCGTATTCTTCGCGTGCGCTGCGGGAACGTCATTGTGCAGCAGCCGTTATCATTGGCAGCGTCATCTCTGCAGCATGTCTTAGCGTCGCGGTAATGCACATTTGTAATAAATTTGTTAACTCACAAGTTGGCTAGTAGCAGGTTTTGTCACTGTTGCTGACAACTAAAGCAGCTTTAGGCATAAACAAATTTCTGCATTTCTGCTTATTTTGGTGCACAGTAAATAAAGAATATAAAAAGTGTTTTATTTTACACGGTAAAGTAGCGCCAGTATTCCGGCGAAGTGAACTATCAGTACACTGGCAGTTGCACGTTATTTTTCTAATGTTGCCTACAAATAATTATAAACAAAAGTTCAAATTTGTTAAAGTTATTAGCCGAAACGATGTTAGCATTTTTCACCTCGAATACAACGATAACGGCATTTTCGATGACGTCATAATTACGTCAGTTTTACGTAGTGACATGGTAATATAAAGAGAAAATATTTCGACAGTAAAACAAAGTGAATATTTAGGACGAATCCTGCCAGAAATTATGAAAATAGGTTTAACTTTGTCAAAGATATGTCGAAAATACCGTAGACTCTTTTTTTCCGGACACGGTGTATAACGAACTGTACAATTAACTAATTGTAATCTACACGCACAACGCACTCTGCCACAACACTGACGTCATCTTCAGACAAGTCGGCGAGTTTCAGATTTACATATGTCTTACAACAAATACTTTAAATTGTAACCAATCTAATGTACATGTAGGCCCTTATACTTAACGCGCTGCAACGCGATAGCTATTGCAACAAAGCAACGCAGCGTATCGCAACGCGCAAGAGTAGTAAAAATGCTACTTTTACAGTGTAAAGGTAGCTCTGAATTTAACTGGTGGAAAATTTTCTATATCGTCCATCGTTTGTAGTCATGCTGTAGCTGTAGGTATTTTTTTGTAAAAAAATGTTTAAAAATTAATCATTTTTCCCGCTTAAAATGTTAGTGCAAATTTGTCATATGCAGACAAAAAATAAAATAAATGACAACAATTACCGGTTACCCTTAACAACTGTATTTGCTTTTACGGTTTAAGCACTTTCGTTTCAAATTGTTTTACATACAAGTCCGTATAGCAAAGAAAACTTTTACAAGCTTGTAAAACTGCAATAGTACGCGAAAGGTAGTGTGTTAGTTCATTGTTTTTAAAAACGTCACTCTTTTAGAAGTAAAAGTACTTAATTTTTAAGTATGTCATAGTAGTTGGGTGCGGTAATGAAAAAAAACTAGAACTGGAAAGCTAGCGTTCTATTAAATAGTAGTTTTACGTCGAGACTTGAACACTCCAAAAGTCGCTGTCGTTTGACGGAGCAGCAGTCTGCATTCCGACAAAACCATAGCTTGCAATTAGTCGCTTGAGTGGAGACGGCAAGACAAGGTTATTGATTTGATCCGTCTTCTTTACTCTCCTGCAGTGCAATCTGCCGTGAACAAGGTTGCTTGGCACAGACAGCAGCAGCTGAATGGACAGCAACCTGCGGCGTTTGTTCTGACATACGAAACATATAGAAATCATTTCACAACGAGTCATATATGCGTGCATATAAAATAAAACACAAAACATTTGCAAAAACATTTTCGCAAAATACGTTGGGGATTTTACATGAAGGCCTAATCACTCCACCATAACTGTGAACGCCTGAGACACTCGGCAACTCGAAAATGGCCGCATATTCTGTCAACACTCTGCACCGACGTTTATTTTTCTTCAGTACTAAAATTACTTAGATTTCTCATACAATGACATCATGTTATTAATGAGAGTCTAGTTTGGAAATTGAGCGTAATACTATTCTGTTTTGCAACTTCTCAAGATAGCCATAACCGTGTTAGTGAAATGAATTGTCTGTCACGTTCGCCCGAAGAAAAAGTCTCCATCGTTCGGTCCGATTGTATCACAAATAACTCAAGAAGATATAAATGGATTTTGACGAAATTGATCGAACGGTCGGTCTTAAAAAGGTTTCGGAAGGGATTATATTTTGGTGGCGATCCGAATTTTTTTGTGAATTCCGGATTATTGTTCACAATTCTTTACCATTTGGAGATATATCATCTTTATTACAGCATGTGCTAAAAATGTACGCCTTCAGCACGAACGCAAGCGCGTACACGTTGACGCCACTCGTCAACAGTACGCCATTTTTGTTCAGATTCGAAACATTTAGAGTACTTCACAATGAGTCGTTCTGTGTACATATAAAATAATTAGTAATAAAGCGTAAATATTGACACTTTGCAATGCATCTCAGCAAGTTATAGGGCCTAACGGCACTTTAATTAAATGTTACAGAAAGATCAAAACGGTTTAAAGTTCAACGAACTCAGGATTGGTGACGATCTGGTACAAGATCTTTGTCCAGGCTTTTCGAGTCTAGTAAATCTAAACGAATTTTCTGACAATGCAAATTTAGGATTTCCGGTAGGACAACAACAACAGATCGTATCAGTCGAGTTTCGCTCGCCAGGGGGAAGCAGCAGTAGTCTTCGCGGGAGTTTGCGCTGTCCGAGCAGCCTTCCTCGTAGTGCAAAAAGTTCGCTGCGTGCGTTTGTGTTCAGATCTGCGTGGCGAACGCGTTCCAGGAGAGTTGCAGCTCGGCGGCCAGTGCAGTGTCACACCTGCCGTACAAGCACCGCCAGTCATTCACCTCCAGCGACTCGATGCACGCCCGGTACTCCATCGTCGACGCCAACTCATCCGCCACGCAGCAGCCGCAACCGATCGCCGCACGCTGCTAGGACCGTCACGGACGCGCCCGCCGCCTAGCGAATGCGGCCGACAACGACGACACAACACAACAACATGCAATAATAGACGCCGCCGGCGATCACTTCGGCGCTCGCGAGCTCCGCTCTGTCTGTCTGCTCGGTTTTTCGTATGATCCACGTGTGTCATTATTATTGCCGTACGTACGTACGATATATCGATCGCTGTAACGTACTTTATTCTCACGCTGCGACCGACGTCGTTTCGTTTGTCTGCCTGTTTCTCTTTCATTCATTCCGTAGTCTCTCAACCGCCGAGTCGCCCAGCTGTATCCGTGATTAATTACTGTGTGTAATCGTTTATACGGGCCGTTAGATCCGACATTTTGTAGAAACGGTTGCCGCCATAATTTATACATTCCAGCACTCGCTAGGACCGCCGAACATTTCGATGACACTGCTCAGCGTTATGGGAAGTTGTGGCTGCATGTTTTTTTTAGCTATTTCATCCAAAATGCTTGCTAAAACGTAACTAAAAGCATGTAGATTGTCGGCAACACGTTGTCGCAATCTAGTATGTTTGGTACGTAATATTTTCTGTTTTTATTTTTTGTTTTGTTGTTTTCTTGCCGCTGTATAGAGTGGGCAATTTGTTTTTTTAATACTTAGCGGTGCCGGTATCTATACACTGTATCCGGAAAAAAGTAACCTCTTAAACATCGTACCACAAAAATGTTAAATCTGAAAAAATCTGAATAAAATTTTGCAAGCTTAATTTCGAATAAATAGCTAAAACGACTACCAAATTTTGTTTGAAAGATATTATTTTTAACGAAGTTATTTATTGTTGAATATTGATAACAAAATATCTGCGTTACTAATTTGGCTTTAGAAAAGTAAACAACTTTCTTACTGTACATTTGCGTAACTGCAACAAACAACATCTAATTTTAGCAACATTTTACGTTACCAATGCACCATTTATTGCCAGTCAAAATGCCAAATTTCAGTTAAATTTAACAGAGCAATCAATAGTTACAAAACTTACAGTGGCGTTTGTGAAATCACCCAGAAACACTTCAGTTTCAGGTCTTTGTGTCTGACGTCATTCACAAATACCTGAAAATCAAGTGTTTCGAGGTTACCTCACAAAAATGACTGTAACTATTGTTTGCTTTGGCAGATTTAAATAAAATTTGGCAATATTATTGCCATTAGATGACGCATCGTTGCTGCAAAATTTTTCCGAAATCAAATATTTGTTGGAGTTACGCACAATGTACATTAACAGACAGATTTACTTATGTATCGTCATTTTGGTAATGGAGATATTTTGTTATCGATATTGAACAATTAATAACTTCGCTAAAAATAATTTTCAACGAAATTTGGTGGTCGCTTTAACAATTTAGTCCGAATTAAGCTTGCAAAATTTTACTCAGATTCGTTCAGATTTGACATTTTTATTTTACGATGTTTTCCGGGTTACTTTTTTCCGGACACAGTGTATAATTAGGCGGGCCTGGCCACCTCTTGCTATAGACGACATTATAAACGTTTTCCGAGTGCGTACGTTTTTCAAATCACTGTTAGCAATATTGATCTTGTGAAATCTGTATGTCTGTATGTCTGTATGTCTGTCTGTCTGTTTGTCTGAGCGTGTCGCTGCATTCATATGGAATTGCCGTACCGTCTGTACAACGCGCTTGAGAGTTTTTTTGCAGTTATGTTCTATCACCGGCGACTTGTGGCGTTGTATGCATACACGTTTCCTGTTTTCCGTTGTTTTTCAAGTGTTTTTCATGTGCGTCGCACGCCTGTACATAGCACGGTCTGGCTCACGTATATTCAAGCCTAATCGTGTGTTCGTTGTAGCGTAGAGTTCCTACTGACTGTACTTTTTCTAACGCAAAGGCAGCTCTGCGCTTAGAACTCGCAACTTGTCGTTGTAAAGATTCGTGAGATTCTTATACTAGTTAAATTCGTTATCTGTACAGCACTACATTAGCTGTCTTCACCGAAATACTCGTGTACATAATTTTAACGATATTAGTAATCATTTTGCGGTAGGCTACTTTTGTTTTCGCTTAGGCCTATGTTACGTCATTTTGTTGCAATTTTTTTTGTTTTATATTTTGACTTTTTTTTACAAAACATTAATTGGATGTTATTATTGCTGATAATTGATTATTTTTTTAAATTCATTTGGTTTAGGCCAACTTTATACTAACTACTTTTACTATTATTTAATTGTTCAGTTCTGCGATCTCAGTATTAAGTAAGATTTGAAATCAAATGATTAAAAATCGACATTTGAGATCGTCTTTGTTTAAATTTTGATTTTAGTTTTGAATTAATTATTAGGTGATTTTGATTATTTTATAATGCAAAAAAATCGAAATCAATTTGTAATTAATTTGCCAACATTCTTGGCGGTTTAGACCAGGTACGAAGGAAAGGGGGTGCTGAAAGTGACGGACATGAAAATGACGGACCATCAAAATGTCCAGGCATGAAATTGACGGACCAAATGTCCAAGCGTGAAATTGATGAACAATAAAAATGAAATTAAACATGAAATTTTATGTTCGTATAATTCATGTCCAGCATTTTCAGTCAACCTCGGGTACGTTTTGAGTCATTGTTACATTATTGTCTTATTTGACAGGTCATTCCACGTCCGTGCGTCCACAACTTGGAAAATCTGGTTCGCGACGGTTTTTAACTTGACTGGAGACAAATAATGAACGTGACATGCATTACCCGGAGTTCGCTGCAAGCATGCACAAAAACAGTAGCTTGCAATTTCAAACATTGTGTCATCTCCTACAGCAATGTTATCGTTTCAACTTTTAGCTTTTGCAACTTTTACGCTAGGCTATAACAAAAAGAAAAACGAAATGATGAAGATTGAATTAGTAATAAACTGACTCGGCTCAGTGCACATTATTTCACGCACAAGCGAAATATGTATCAATGACATTGACACAGACTGTTAGGTAGGCTAACTTGCGTTCGGTTTTTGCTTGGTACTGAACTGTTCTTCGGATTTGGATGTTAAAGCTATTCGATTTTTTGAAGTTGTTTTATTTGTTAATTTTCGTTCTGTTTTTGCGCGGAAGGAAGCATCGAGGACTGCTCGTTGTTAAAGTTTTTTCGTCGTGTCACATCGTGTGGTGTGGACGTTCACACAGTCGCAGTGTCGGACCAGGCCCGTCCAGAGGGAGTTAGAGAGTACGCTACCCTGGGCCGCCTGACGTTTGGAGGTTCCGCCGTCGCTCAAAAATATAAAGTACATCAAAATGCACCATTTTAAAAATTACCAAAAAAATCTTTCTCCAGAGGGACTCCGCGAGAATGTTTGGGGGGAAGGCCACGAGAATGTTTCCCCGGGTACCACTGTGGCTGTCGACGAGCCTAGGGCGGACTTTGTGAATTGCGACGTGAAATGGAAAAAAGCACGGACAGAGATAAAGGCCGCCGAGTGTCGCAACTCGCGACGCCATTTCACTCTTCGATCCAACTTCCAGATTCACGTCGACTCTATGTGAAGTAATCGTCTGTTAGTTACGTGCCGCGTGACGCACTGTGTTTCCATTGCGTACGTGGACCGCTTTCGAATCTGATTTCATGATATTATGCAACCGAATGCGTGGTGAATAGTCAATGTAGACGTTATGTTATAGGCTTTAAACTGTTTGATCCTGTCAAGTAGTCGCTGTATTGTATTTATCGGATTATGTTTCATTCATTCGTGATCGCTGTGTTTGTTTCTCGACTGAGCCTGTTAAAACATTTCACGGAGGCTCTTTTCAGTGCGAGACAATGCTCAATTGCTAGCTATGAACATGAGCCAAAACACGGAAGAGAGTGACACTATATTCCGTGATAAAAAAGGAGGCACTCCTTTGCAGTATTAAAAAATAAAGACAAACTTTTTAGATTTCAATTTTCCGCATAACATAACGAGTGTTTCTTGAATGAAAATTGACCGAACACTGTCCACAAATAACACGAACATTTATTTATAACTTTTTGAGCAATTTTATTGTTAGGTAAACCAGAAAACTAAACAGAACGTTTTTGTTCTTGAAGGTAAAATACATTAAAAATCGGAATATGAAATTTATAGCAGAAGCTCACTGACTGTTGTAGAGAGAGAAACGTTATTTCAATTGTTTCAGCTTTTATTATGAAAATATTAGCTGCGTTGACCAACGCTGTTGTTGTTGTTGTTGCTTGTTTTCATATCGCAGAATTTTCTTAGGCTGAGCCTTGTATATGGACGCTGTTTGTTGTTCGGTTAACTGTTAACTTCGTTATTGTTACTTGGTTACAACTTTCATCGTTTTTGGTCGTTTTACTCATACTTGAGACGATTTCTGTTAGCTGTACTGCCGTTAGATTTTTTTGTTATTGTCTTTACTTGAATGTTCATCGTGCTGTGGCTTGTTTATAATAATCCAGAAGTAAAAATAATTATACCAATTGCCGTGAAAACAAGTGAGACAAAAATAATTATGATGTCTTTCGACGACCAGTTATTAGTTGTTTAGTTCTGGTGAATGAACAGGTTTAAATTTTGTAGCACGCGTGCTGCATTGCGACAAATTACATTTATCATGCCAACTGATGCTAAGTACCTAGATATTAAAATTAATGAATCAATAATTATTTGCACAGTAAACGCATTATGCCGCAAGCATATCAGTTTAGAGCAAGAACTTTTGTTTGTAAGCGTATATTATATTTATGGAGACAGGCTTTTTCTCTAATTTCACTTGGGTACTAGTTTTCACTGGTGCTGTAAACGGTGTCAGGACAGCATCAGATGTTTTCGAAAAGCCTTCTGGGTGAACGCTTCTACGGCGTAATCGCATTTAACTGTTTTAGAAGCCCCAACATGAAAAGGCAACAAGTTGTACAACAAAACCGTGACTACTGACGAATCTATCTACTAGAGTTCGAGCTATGGAGAATATCTGCATGTTGCCCATCCACTACGACTATGACTGTACGCGTACTGCTGTCGCTAGAGGCCTTTGTTATGATATCATTTTCCTGAGTTCATGAATACTGTGACACTGCTTGTTGTTACAAGTCATGTTCACTGCACGATAACGTCACAATGACATGTCATAATCTGTCGCACATCTGTGATCGCGGTGCAGTAACTTGCGGCCATCAGCTTCGCGCGGATGCATTGCAGCAACTGTTGCATGGCTGAAAAAAACTAAGTTTTTGATAGCAAACATTATTATCTTTCTAGGTTTTGACAAACGAAGACTAGACACGAAAATCGCATGAATAAAAACGCTTTGCCGTTTTCTCTTTCTTTATCAGACTCTAGGATATTCGGCCACAAGCATTACTTCAATCAGCTAGAAACGCAATTAGTCGAATTAAACTTACACTTTTATGAAGAAGTGAATAATAAACTTTTAACTTTGAGATTTTTAGGTTTTAAAGAAAGATCCAAACGAAATTTGAGTGTTTTAAAATTCAGATTTACAGAGCCTGAACCGCTGCTGCAGCAGCGACTGCGGCTGCGGTTGAACCGTGATTTCGTATACTGTTGATTATATGTACCGTTTCTAGTGACTAGTTTCGTACACAGCAAACTTCAACGTGTCGTCTCTCTGTCGCCGAGTTGTTTTACATACGGTATAGAGACAATTTGCGTGTAGTTGCGTATAGTCGGCTAGACGTTTCGTAGATGGCTCGGTGTGTTGCCTTTTTCTTTGTAACAACGACGACGACGACGTTAGGCCTAAAGATTGTGATCGGTGACCTGTTGTCCGGTAGTTTGTTGGGTTTCGTTACATCACACTTTGCAGCGTACTTACTACGCTGTCTGCACGGATAAGTTGATAACTGGGCAGCAGTTCGCGATAGTATTTTTCAGTTGACACTTTCGCAGACATCGCTGTGCAGTTGCCTCTTACGATCGGCCACTTGACGAGCAAGAAAACGTTCGGCAGCCCCTCCCCTCTCCAGAATACGAGACATCATTTTACGAATTGTTTGCTCTCAACTAAAGTTTAACGACCAGGAACAATCTTTTATGCATTTGGTGACTTGGCTATGCAAAAATCCCGCATTTTTGCAAACTGTAATCGCACTATTTTCACAATCATTTTTGAGCACAATTTTCTTTCTAAAGTAATTTTTCCAGGCTCCACCGCCTGACGAATAGCATAGCTTACATTGCCTGTATAAGTCGATTTATCGTTCCGGCGATTTTTTAAACCATTGCTCAGCCTTTAGGTCATTTTTTGTTAAGCTATATTTATCATATTATTAGTGAAAATAAAAACCTGCTTTCTGCCGTCAACTCCGGTCGCGGCATATTATGGTTGTGGTTGGATTTTATCCCGTTTCTCTAAGCCGTATCTGTGTTGTGAACTACACATTATTGTTGCTGTTGCGTATCGTAACTTATACTGTTAAGAATGTCTAGCAGTGTACAGCTGGTAGTTTGTTCGCTTTACGTTCGTTGAGTTCGTGTCACAGTAAACTTCGTCTTAGAATGTAATCGAGTTCTCTGCGTGCATTTAATAAACAAACATTCCGCTCGCAGCTGAAATTTACTCACGACAACAATCAAAAATATTTATTGAAAACAATTTTCTCTCAAACTGTGCACCGCCGACGCAAGATATACCGATCAGTCACTAAATCAATCAATCGACCACCAATCATCCAACTAATCAATTAATTAGTCACTCAGTTAGTCAGTAGCAGTCAGTAACTCGATTAATCAGTCTGTTTTTGCCTAATATAAAGCTGACCAAATTATATAAGCTGAAGAGTGAGACTACACCAAAGCCGTCCAAAAGAAGACGTCCGTAGAAAACAATGAACGTCGTGAGCATGATGACGACTAGATCCCGTCGATTGTAGCGTACCCCAGGGGTCAGTGCTAGGACCGCTGGCATTTATCGCTTACATCGATGACAGTACTGACGTCATCCAGCAGCACGGTGCGCATTCTCAGTCGTTTGCTGATGACATGCAGCTGCACGCAAGTGCCTCCACTGCAGCTGACGTTTCAGGTGTTCGCCAGCGTCTGTCACAATGCTCTGCTGACGTCATGAACTGGTGTGCTGCTAGCCGACTCCAGCTAAATGCCGACAAAACTGAAGAACTGTTGGTGGGATCTAAGAATAATCTAACGAAACTCGCCAGCCAAGATCTCATACTGACGATTGGCACGGAAACCATCAAACCTACCACTGCGGTGCGGGATCTGGGAGTGTGGCTTGATAGTGAGATTTCATTGAAGCAACATGTCGCTGAAGTCGCCAGCGCGTGCTTCCACCAACTGAAACGTCTCAGACAAATCCGCCGACGCGCTGGCCGTGAGGTGACGACCCGACTTGTAGGCCTACTATTTTAACGTTTTTAATTCTTAGTTTGGTGTATGCATAGAGATGCGTTGTATTGCATCGCTGTCCTTTAATTTTACAGTGAACGGCGCACTATAAATGATGACGATGATAATGAAATATTTTCATTGCATTACTTTTTCATATCAGAACCGGAGAAGATCGGCCGTTTACGGCATCACTAGGCTCGTACCAACTGTCAGAATTGCGTTTATTACAATGGAGCCGACCCATGTACAACACTCTGTTGCGCAGTTTTGTCTTGATCTATGACGGCTGGGTGTACAACTCTTAGATAGCGCTCGACGGTGATTATGCCAAGGTTGACAAAAAGCCCAGCTGTCGCTAGGGTAAGCCGACCGCATTGCTTATATTTGAAGGCCATCGTCCGAGAGCCGACTTTCGATGGCGGAAAAAAGCGATTTCTCCGAGTGACTACATCTCATACACGCGATGGCGACGCTGCTATATCGAACGATACAATCAAGGCCAGAATAAAATACGATAATTTGGCGCACGTTGTACGATGGCTGCAGGCAGAAACATTGCATTTAAAATTGCCGCCAAACCGCTGCAGATAAAACATGGTTATTATTGACAACCTATAGGAACTCGTATCCAACGTCACTATCACTGACCTCCTACAACGCACGGTTTAGCCACAATACATGCGTTACAGACAGACAGCTAGACGACAGACAGACATGTCGTATCCAATGCTTGACGTAACGGTCCCGTTAGTTTCCACCTCTATGAAGAATGCACTGAACAGCATCTGACACAGTTTCCCACAAGACGGCGCCGACTGCCGAGGCATCTGGTTAGGTCGAGATTGCACAACAATAGAGCGTAGGTGTGCTTCATATGACACACTAGAAAATAACCTTTAATACGATCACTGCAATCGCTACTCGAGAAGTTGGGTGTTTTTATTCTTTTAATTTTTTTCATAAAGGCCTATGTCGAGTGATTGACAATAGGCCTACGGCATTTCTGTTTTTAATATTTTCCAGTTTCAACTTTAAACAATTGTCAACTTACAAAGAAATAAAGTTGCGATTATGTAAAGCTAAGAAAACGACCAAAATAAATCAGATAGTAACTGGTTGACCACAAGGTCCACGAGTGTGATTAAATTTTCGACTGTTGAAGAAATTATGCTATTGTTATTCGCCAGGTGTCAGAACTGGGACTATAACGTAAATTCGACATTCTTTAAGCTGCTTTTCTTTAAAAAGTTGCAATATCAAGCTTACAACGTCGTAAGCTTTTAGCAGGTATGACTATGTTTTCGTTATTTTTTATCGTTGCATTTATTCTGCATTTTTTACCTTTGCACTTTTGCTTTATAAATTCTAGTCGCGTATTTTCCACGTCTGCATTTTGGATTTTTTTTTGCATTTTAGTTCTCAAACAGACGTACGTATCAACAGTACAGCGTCACCTTTGTCTCTCTGCTTTTGTCGTTATGGGCGGTGTGTCTTTCAACGTCAAGGCACCCAAAAAAATAGAAGCACACATCCAAGATTTTTTCGGCTGGCGCTTCGGGGTTAACAGAAATAAACCCTGCATTATATACGGTCGAACAAAGCGGGAATTCATATGGAGCGAAGAGAAGAAGGCTAAAGAAAGCGAACTGGTGCTTCGCCGCTGTGACACCTTTCAACGTCGTCACGCCGTTAAATTTTGATGCAGCGCACCGCCGGCCGACGAGATGACGCCTGATGAAAATACTGATCCTGCAGCTGCTGCTGCTGCTGCTGCTGCTGCACTACAAAGCGCGGCTGGCGTGCGACGCAGCATGTGCGAGGTTTCAGCCTAGATATCAGTCGCCCGTGGATCTCTCTCTCGCAGTATGATCGCTGTCGCTCGCTCCTGCGCTGTTGCGATGCACAACTTGTCGCCGTGGTGGCGGTTGCTGCTGTTGCTATGGTGACAGCAGCAGCAGCACGTCGACTGATGCATCATCACACCGGTGGTTTCGCCGTCATCCCGCGTCCCGGGTCCGGTGTCTAATGCTGCTGTCTTCTGCGTCAAATCGCCCGCCAGCGCGACGCAGCGCTCCAGTCTCTGACAAGTTAAGTCTTCGTATTCGTCAGCGCGTCGTCGTCGTCTGAAGCCAGCAGGATGCCTGGTCGAAAAGGACTTCTCGCGCCGCAAAACACTTTTCTCGACACCATCGCCACCCGCTTCGACGGCACCCGTAAGTCGCTCGCTCTTGTAAAATATTCTTCGCTTATAAACGATCCCATAAACTCGTGAAGAGATAAATCGTTTCTTGCGCCGATAACCACGAGGCAATCAGACGATTTAAAACAAACTACAATTGAATTTGTTAGCCCAAGCCTCTAATACTGATTACTGCAGTAAAACAAATGGCGGTATTTTATTTAATTTGGACTTTCAATTAGTAATAAACGTTTTTTGTTTTAAGTTTTCACATTTAATTTAAACATTTTGTTAGCGTACATTTATGCATTTCTTCCTCTGACTTTTAAATAACGTACATAAAATATTTTATGTAGCAAGCAGTTGCTTCGGTTGTACTTTTATCGCACGCGGGTCGCAGGTGTGCTATAGCTCAGTAAAATCTGTTTGTTCGCCAATCAATCTATCACACTCTGCAGTAGAGATAAAACAACATTAAACAGGATAGTTTTCAGTTCGTTACTAATAGCTGCACGATCTTAATTTCCAGGTGTCATCTAAAACTAATTAAAGGTCAGCTGGCACAAGTTGACGATTTTCAGCTTTTATATAGTTTTCTTTGATTTGCAAAACAATGAGACACAAAGTCGCAATTTTTGTTAATCGCAAAGAAAAAAAAATTAAATGTAAGTTTTTGATTAATATAAAACGCGATATCTGATTTGACTTTTAATCAACGTGTCTTGAATACGTTGTATCGTATAGTCGGATTTTGTGTTAGCTGTTTTTATTGTCCTAAAATGAAAATACGTCGTAAGTACAAATTTTGCTATAACTTTACGAAATATTCAAACTTGTTTTTTGGCACTTTTTGAAAAAGTTGCAAATAAAATTATCATTAAAAATTTCGCCACATTTTAATAGGCCTGGCGTGAATGTAAAACATATTTGTCAGATTTTTAGTGTGCTTTGCAGAGAATTGCGTGCAGACGAAAAGTGGACATTTTAAAAAATAAATTTAAAGATTTGTATTTCATACAGAGGTTCACTATAGTGGAATTTTTTTGCGTTTACTTCGCTGCAATTTTTCTTGCGGGGAGCGTATGTGCTTGAAAAAAGATGGGCGGGACACGAGACAAATGCTCAGACCATTAAGTAAGAGAAGAGAACTATGATTTATGAAAATCGGACAGTATTTGATGAAGTTAGGACTGACTTTGCCGTCTACGTGTTTGACTTACGGTGTACAGTATGAGAAATGAAGTGCCCGCGTGCGAGTGAGATTGAGTGAGTGCGCGGCGGTCGAAATAAGTTACACGGAAGTAGGCGATTGCGCGGAGTGAGGTTTTTTCGGCCGATCTCGGCGGCTGAATGTGTGTGTGTGTATGTGATATTATAACTCCCGCTCACACGCTGTGCTTTGCTTTGCCCGGCGTCGGAAGGATGCGAAATGATGAGCGTGATAAACGGTCGATGGACGAAGCCACGACTCTGCTGAACTAACCCCGGAACTAGAGTGTCTTTCATGCGCGGGCTGTCGCCTGAGGTATTAGTGTGTGAGCCAGTGAGATCCCATGTCAACCGTGTGCGCAGACACTGTATTTACCGCGAATTATTGCCACGTACACGATAGCGCATCATTCTAGTTTTCGACAGCAGATATGGGCGGCGTAGTTATCGCAATGCGGCTGAACATCCGAGTATGTTGTAGTAGGACTATCGTCTTCCGGGTTGAAAATCATAATACAGTGGGATAGCGAGTGTAGGATATAGCAGTCTGCAGGGAGATCTTGATACGAAAAGCGATCCGCTGGGAGCACTCTTCTGGGTTGAACCGCGTGAACTTTCTCTACAATGATGTCGTCAGCTGTTTACCTGGATAGTGTTTTTCGTTATTTTACGTGATGACACTGAGCACACTTAGGCCTAGATTAACGGGCTGTAAAAATGACTATTGCTATTGCGGTTTAACGTACTGTGCTTAAAGACTGGCAGAAAAGCACTTAAAATTATCTCTATTTATCGTAAATGTCTTGTCACCATTTTTTACTCCGTACGAGCGATTTGGCGTTGGCAAATACACACTAATGATACGCTCGTAGCTGATGACGAGTGATGAAAGTTACAGCATTACTCAGGGTGGAGCAGCATGAAAAATAACACAAAATTATAGTACCCTAATTGGTTAGCCATGATTCGTGGCATATCAGATAGGCCTATGTCTCTAAAAGCTACGTTCTGTCAGAAAATCGGCAGTGCACAGTTATAGTCTCTGTTTAGGCGAAAGAAACAACAACAGTCGAAGAAACCAGCATACAAAAAAACAAATTATTTGCGATTCGTGCGTCACTGATCGCAATGTATTCTTGCCGACAGCAGAGTCAGTTGTTTAGTTCGTCGGTGCGAAGGAAAGAATGCGTGTGCCGGTGAGATGTGACTACAGTAGTCGTATATTAGACGTCAGTCTTTGTTCGCGATGTTTCTTTCTCTGCGCTGCTGTTTTCCGTCGGCAGTCGGCAGCAGACAATTGGATCATCAGCACCTGAGAATACGTGTTTCCTGTGCCTCTAATCATTCTTGTTAATCGACAGCCACTGTGGGAGGCCGCATTATGCACTGCGTCTTGTCTGTCCGTCAGTCTATCTGACGTAAGATATCACGCCACATTTGACTCGCGTGCCAGCGGTCTTGTAAACAAAAAATACAACGTACTAATTTTGTAACACACCCAAAACTTATACAAGAAACGTGCTATCAGTGCAAAAATATCGCACTGATTAAATGTCATCTAATTACAAAACGCTTGCGCAGTTAATAACTGAAAGATCAAGATTGCGTACGAAGTCAACCCTTTCCGGACTCATAAGTTTAAAGTGAAAGAATTTACAAAAGTCTACATTTTATGTTTTTTTAATCAAAGCGATCAGTTCATAGGTTACTATCGCGATTATAAATAATAAGTAACTTATTGTAACAAAGGCATATATAATAAGCTGTGAAAAATCAAAATTTTGTAAACATATGTTTGAAAATGTTGAAGGGGTATCAATACGTATGAATGAATTTGCAGTGTTTTATTCACAAAGTCTCAGCAACATTTGTGAGAGCGTGAAAAACGTATGGTAGCAGAGTTGAAAAAGAAAACTGCACATCGTGTCGACTGTCGACCATCAAGGCCATACATATTTTTACTTCATGTTATTTTGTAGCAGCAATAACACCAAAATGATGTCGTGCGGTTGCGACGCGGCATATACTACTTTAAGTCCGTTTTTTATCTTTTTGAATAGTAACGTTTAATGATGTACCCGGTGTCACACTGACAGTAACGTCGCGTAACGAAAACATAATAACGCTAAACCATACCCTACCCATGTACATAGGCCTAGTTGCAGTTTACAATCACAAACGTAAAAACCGCAACATGTAAAGAGATGTGTATACGCAAATGTGCTAAGCAATATAAACATAAAACCTAAACGTTAAACTGTACAAGTGAGCATAGTAGACAATAAAGACAGTAGACATTGTGCACTATACTATAAGCAGACAAACCGAATTTCTTGTCATGGTTTAGTTTTAATAACGTAATATTTGTTAGCACTTTCAAGAGACATTTGGACGAGTTTGATTGTGACTTGGATATTTATTAGGCTACAACTACGAATTCGACATTGTAACACTGGTATAATAGAGGAAACGTTGCAGCAATAGTTTAGTTTTTTGTTGTAATTCGTGTGTAAAATGTTAGATTTTTAACAGACGCCATAAACCTGATTCCATGATGAACTACGTATAGGTTTTTTTCTGTCTAAACATCAGCATGCCTACAACACATCAAAGGTGCCATTGCATGGCGAGAGTCTCTTCTGTAATTCAATTGATTCGTGCGATAAACCTACACACTGTAGTGCATATTGAGAGTTGAGACGCAATTGCGTTGCAGTGCAGCGTGGCGGGTTGTTGACGTCTTAGAAGACGCAGGTGAGAATAATACATAAATGGGCAATTATGGTTTGTTAAACTAAAGCTGTTAGAATACTCTGTATAGTTAAGATCACGTGTGTCTGCATGTGCCATAACTTAGTAACTGTTTTATGTATTTTTGTTTCATTACCTACCACATCGTGTTGGTGGATAAAGATTACCATCAAAGCATCTGTCTTCGTTCTTGGGCCGATGAAAACAACAGAAGTATGATTTGTGCGGCGTACGTCTACTTTTGATCTAAATGACACTCCGCTACTCGCTATTCCACTCTGAACTGAAATTTATGTTTTGACTAATTTTATCTATCTTGACTTCCTTCAAGGTTTACTGTGCTTGTCCAGACTTTTATGAATATCGATTTTTGATAATTCTTATTTCGATTTCCGTTAAAATTCTGCTTCGTTTCGTGCGACAGGCAGGTTATACTCGTACATATAGTAGATTAAACGCAGGCGAGATTTAACTCAACCTATGCATACACTTACGAGTATTAGGTCTACCTGCAAAGACCTTGTGAAACACACGCGTACACGCGCCCACCATCTGGTGCCACGTAGCGTCGCTGCCTAGTACCGATACGACGGGTGTCGACATCTGAGCACGTCTGACTATAGTATATAGTACGTACATCGATCGAACGGTTATTTATACACTCTGCTCCACGCGTCGCGTAGTTTATGCAATAAATTCGTTCCAGCCATCTGAACGCTAAAGCGTGTTCAGCTGCTGTGACAAATATAATTCCGTCGGCCTTCGTGCTGTATCCGCTTTCGCTCACAAACTATACGTCTTATAGTCTAGGCAACTGGGACAGGGACCGAGGGAAGGAATGCATCATTTTGCTTTTTATAGATGCGGACGCGTCTTCGAGTGTTTTAAAGAAATAATCCAGTTAAAGCACCACGTTGTTCTCATTGTTTAATTAACTGACATATTTATCATTTGCTCACTGTAGCTGTTTTTTGCACCTGGTATGTCTTTATTATGTTCTTTATTCTGTTATTATTATTATGTTGTTTTTGTTTTGCTTACTTTTTCTACCAAAAAGTAAACAAAGTTGTTTAAAAGAAAACACAATGTACATGAAAATATTTGCTTTCATTTTTAGCTTCCATGTTTATCCCTCATTCTGTTACTTTTTTCAATACTTTTTTTCTAGTTTCTGCACCCGAACCCTTGTTCTTCTTCAAGTTTAGCGTAATTTAGATGGGATCTGGAAAGCTCGGTTAGCTCCTTCGCCGGGTTCTGGCAAAGTTTCTAGTTCGGTGAATAACGAGACATAGACAAATCTCGGCTTACAAAACACGCCTGTAGAAAACTTTATTTACCATAAATTATGGTGACGGCAGAAAGACGCCAGATAATGTTAGATGCCTTAGTATAATACCTGGCTGTGGTTTCTAGATGTTTTTTGCGCATCGTGGGAAGTTTGACTGCGGTGCTTACAGTGTTTTTTCTTGCGTCACTGCGAAATGCCGACATTAGCTGAAGCGCCTCGTCGTTATGTCTAATAGACCTACAATGCGCTTAGCTGTCGTTGTCAACTGACAACGATATAGTGCGCAAAAATAGCTTTAAAACCATAGCCATTTAAAGCAGTATGCCAACACGTTGCAGAATTCAGATCCAGTTCACTGCCTGCAGCTGTTTTGTGGAGTTCGTCGTCAACGCGTGACAGCGACTAATGTGAAAGCGTGGTCAGTTGCGTTGCCTGACAACCGTTGCGTGCCTCTACCTGAAGGCTTCTGCGACAAGATATTACTAACAACCTTTAACAACTACGACAGCCAAGACATTGTGTCGCCTGCTATGTCACGCAGTAAACCGGTTCTAACTTACATGTTAATAGACACACTCTGACATCATAATGACGTCACGCCGAGCGTGCACGGTAAGGCGCGATCATTACAGGTGTGGCGGTAGATAACAGTTATTAGGATAGACTGTATTCGATATTCCGTTGAAATCCACGAACTACAGACTGGATCAGGCGTGTTTGGGGCGAGAGTTGTCGTCATTTTTGAATCGCAATGTATATTTCCATGGTTCTACTTAAGTGGGGTTTCCAGCCAACGCAACGCACGCGACGTAAGCAACGCAACCAACGCAGCTGACGAAAACGAACGCAACGACCGCTTTCATGCCCATTGCGTTTTGCGACAGCTGCATCAGCTGCGTTACTGCATACTTTTCTTGCGTTCGCTGCGTACGTTGCGTGAGTTGAGTCGGACGGAACCCCCCTTACTTTCACTTTATTGTTCGTTTAGTGCGCACGTGGCACAGAAGCGTCGACAATATTACTAAACGAATAAATTGAAACTGAAAAAAACGCAACGAGGCTGCTAACGCCGGTGCACTACATTTTACCACAAGCATACTGACGTAACAGTTAGCTAATTAGTAAAAGTTATTTTTCGATAGACACACCACGACTTGTGCCACCGTGACAATAAAAAGTAAATTAAAGGCAATGAAAAACTGGAAGTTCAACGGACTCGTAATAAACGCTATTTGGCAAGAATTGTGTTCGGTCAGTCGTCAGTTTCTTCATTTCGCCATGCCTCTGGCCGACTCATAATGTCTTATTTGAGCGGGCGAAGCACACGAAATACTGTATCAGGAACAGGAAGTGCGAAAGCGTTTCAGCGGAGTTTTGGCGTAAAACAAGCCTATATTGTCTTGTGCTATGTGCACTAGGTTGACTGCTAGGCTAAGCTAAGTGTTAACATATGTGCCAGACTAAGGCATGCATAGGCTTATAGGCTAACAGTGATTGAACAAGAAATTTGAGCCAATGCTCACGAGACACGCGAAAGCCTTTAGCAGTTCCTGTTCGCAAACTGTCAGTCTATCTCTAGCCATTTCGTCGCAGTTCATTCTAGGAGTGCGCATAAAGAGTTAGTTGCGTAGCGACACCTTACGAACGCTATAGAGTTGTGTCGCAACCCGAAATCGCTAAAAGAATCTATTAAAAACCCCTATTTTGACGTTCAAGGTCATCTTAGGTCATTGCTCTGGGTGGCAATCGAAAGCGCGTGTATGATCTCCTGTTAGTGATTAATAGTAATTTATGCTCTATCTCGCACCGTTTTTGAGATACAGCGACTTATTGGCCAAAATCGCACATTTTTCCTACCCACTCTCATTTAGCGCCCTCGTTCGGGGTGTCTCTGTTCGAATTTATGGAAAGGCTTTACGGTTCCTGAAACTAGAGTCTTCCAGGCAGCCGATGGTGAAAATTTGGCGATTCTAGCTTGCGCCATTTTTAACTGATCCACCCGTTTGACGGACAGACAGACGGACGGACGGACGGACAGAATTGCGATGGCTAAGACGCACTAAAGCAGTAGCTGCTTTCGCGCGCAAAAAACGTGCATGGGCGTACGTAAGGGATGGGTTTTGGTGCTCTGGCCTACCGTCTGTTTTCTATTGACATTAAAAAAGCTCTTTGTGCAAATGCAATACAAAGCAAAATGCTTCCCCTAAAATGGTCACCCTTGCCAGTCACAAACGCTGGCAATGCCAGTGCGAGAAAGTAGAGTGTTATAAGCTTTCATCGATGTACCAAAATTAGCAGTCAGTCTTCAGAGCGTTGTACGTCAACTCAATTCAATTACGTCAATATTTTTGACGCGCATTAATGTGCACGTGCCGTGCGTTCAACTTTCTCGTCACGACTCAAGAGAGCACTGGACGTGCGAGCAATCTTACGAACTCATTAGGACCGACGATGAGATTACTGCTACAGTGCTGCAGTGCCGCTTTTTAAAGACTAAGTTATATAGCCTGCACTGCACATTTTTGAGAAGCCATTACAATGTTTCGCACAGTGACAATGTGTCCTGTTGTCAGAGTATAAACGATACAATTTTGCACATAAGCGATAAACAGCATGGTTCGTAGAGCACAGTAACAGCCATTGTATTGTGTTTAGCAAATAAGTAAATAAGAACCACCACAAGTTAATCAAGAAGTCCAGCAGTCGCTAGGGAAGACGCGCTACAGCCTATAGAGTTTTTATTGCAGTACTGACCATCAAGGTCATCCAAAGGCAATGATTTTTACGCGCGAAAGCAGCTACTGCTTTCAGTGCGTCTTAGCCATCGCAATTCTGTCCGTCTGTTTGTCCGTCAGTCCGTCTGTCCGTCTGTTACACGGATGGATCAGGCAAAAACGGTCCAAGCTAGGATCACCAAATCTTCACCGTCGGCTGCCTGAAAGATTTTAGTTTCACGAACCGTCAAGCTTTTTCATAAATTCGAAGGGGGTCACCCCAAACGAGGGCGCTAAATGAGAGGGGGTAGGCAAAATTTGCGATTTTTGCCCAATAAGTCGCTGTATCTCAATAACTGTGCGAGATAGGGCCTAAGTTACTATCAATCACTAGTAGGAAGTCGTAGATGGCTCTCGATTGGCGCTGAATTCAATGACCTTGAACGCCAAAATAGGGGGTTTTATAGATTTTTTGGCGATCTCGGGCTGCAACTCAAGTCTATATCATTCACAAGGTGGCGCCACGGAACTATCGTTATGCGATCCAGATAGAGGATTTGGTATTTGTATATTAACTTAGTGTGAACATCCCAATTTTCAGCTGAACTGCTGAACCAAAACTGCTATAGGCTTTCGCGCGTCTCGTGAGCATTAGCTCAAATTTCTTGTTTTTACTTCAATTAGGCTGGTCGTGTGAGCAAAGGATACTGCCCGAGGCCGCCTGACCAGCGCACGATTCACGAAGTAATGCCATCTTAGTTATCTTCACAGTCACACTTGCGCGCTGACCGACGAAATCCAATTGAAGCCAATCATCTTTTGTCCAGGGCATCGGCTTTCGAGGTCTTCGCTGAGCAGTTGATTGAGGAGTCGAGTTTGCGCCTGGGAAAGGTTAAAGTGTAAATTTATGGGCACAAGTATTCTATGTAGTTTGCGGGCACTTAAAGTTGTACATGGTCTGTCACTCAACCACTGCTGCGTTATCATCAGGCTTGAAGGGTAAGTTCGGTGGAAATATGACAAAAACTAAAAAGATATGTTAATCCATTGCCGACGGCGACATAATGTGCGGCCATCCGCTTAACGCTTTACAGTTTGGGCTGAAAAACTGACATACTAGGGAAACGTTCAATATTCCTGTGCCTTGTGCTTGTTTGTTTCCGAGTTAGGATCATGGACAGACAGACAGATGGACAAAACACAAATTGCGGCCTATTAGGAAGGCCGCACAATAACATGAAGTGAATAATAAAAACCCCAGTTGAATTAGTAGGTTTATTTTGTTCACATACTCCATAATCTGACGTGGTACTGATCAACAGTTAACTGTACCATACCGCGGCAGCTACAGAGGGCGCCACCTCGAAAAGCTTGTTAGAATTGGCCGCGTGATGCATTAACATGTGAGCTGCAGTATATAGCTAGCTGCCTTTGCACTAAATCTTGATCTGACTTTCCAGGTAATGTGGCATCGCGGCCATTAGCAACGCCTGTTGGCATAAGGATGCTACCGTACGATTGTCTGCCTGTACTTCAGTCAGTCACATACACTCACGGGTCTAAAGGCGCGCACCTGCCGTGCATGCGCACTAGGCACGTGCGCCTGTGCTGACATCACGCAGGGTGAGTGTCTAAGGTTTTGCAGTAGCTGTGGTCGTCGCCGTCGTTTGCTGCGTTGCATCACACACAGCCCACAACAAGCTTCATCGCTCTGTACCCTACCAACGACTATAGGAACGCCGAGTCGCGTGCTGCTGCTATAGGCCTACTCACGTCAACGTGAACGCGCCGGCGTGTAAACTAATCAGCACATTCATAACGCCGTTAGTGAAATTTCGTCGTTGTGCCGGTTGCACCTGGCGCACTTCACCCATCCCGAGCAGAAATTTAGCATAATATATCGTGCGCGAAGAATCAGTTAAGTCCTTCGCCCGTGGGTGCTGTAAAGGCCAAGGAAAGAAGAAGAAGATCGGCGCACAGACAGTTGGGTTTGTCGTGGTTGGAGCTCATCCTCTTTGCGGCGTTTCGAGCCAGCGATGGTTGAACCCAATTAAGTTATACAACCCAAGTCTGCCGAATTGGCCGTGTCCGTTAACAACCAACGTCTTTAAAACTTTAAACGACCGCGTCAGTGCCAGCGGTCCTGGTAACAGGGCTTATTGTTGCGCAGAACTCGCCGTTTCTTTTCTGTCGGTGGCCGTAACTATTTGCCAGTACTCATTTTATTTTGCCTCAAAACGGAGGGATGGCCAGGCTGAGTTGACGTGGGTGGTTTGCGGTATGCCCGCAAACTCATCTTAGCACTAACCCGGCTCGACCTACGCCTTTATGGTAATTTCGTTGATGTGATACTGCTACTAAGCCAAGCCTTTGCCACCTGTAGAAGGCCAAGAAACGGTTTGTTTGATATTTAAAATATTAAAATGGGACAACGTTTCTCAAGTTCTGAACGTTATTCTGTCAAAAGTGGCAGCCGTATCTGGTACGCGTGTGTACTATACTCCACATACAGCGGTTGAACCAATTTTATATGACACCATATGTCGCCCGTGAATCAGAGCTACGTAGTGAGTGACTAAGAGCCTAAAGACGCGTAAAGAACGACGTAACTGAACTGAACAGAACTGACCAATGGGTGAGCAGCGCGAGCCTATTGGTCATTGGTTGACGTGTACGTGAGCGTAGTCACGTAGTCAACGACGCTGTTAGACGGTGCCTACTGTAATAATTACTGCTTGCTCATTGGTCAGCTCGTCAAAATCTAAACCATGTCACTTTAGTTCACTTCAGTTACGTCGCTCTGTGTGCGCCTTAAGACTAGACCAAGTGTTCTCATGCGCACTGAAGGCAATGTTCGATTGCTAATGCAGAGTTAAAAAGCGGGAAATCTCAGTCATCAGTAGCTTTCATAACGTTGCCGTATACGTTCAGACTATCAAAGAAAATTTATCTACCAGCCAGAGTTTCTTCAAACTTATTGAATTAACGTTCTTCGAGCTACGGCTTTGTAAAATTTCGCTTGAATTTTTTGTCATTTGACCGCGTTATGAAAAAAAGAAAACGAGTGCCTTTTACCTGAACGCCGTGTATTCGTTTAGTTCAAGCGCAAAGAATTACGTCTGATATCGCTTTGTAATGAGAAAGTTTGGCTTTCAATGAACATGGATTATGTATTTCATCAGTATGGCGTATGTTGTAGCAGGTCGTCTAGTGGCTTAGCGGTAATATGCCTGACTGCTTTAGACATATGTTTACGACTGTAGCCTATATATTGTTCTAGGATCGAATCCCAAGGCGAGCTTGAGCACGTTCGTAGCAATATAGGCTACGGCATGCTACGAGCTGCAGACCGTTACTACAGTGCCTATAGGCCAAGTCAGCTTTTTGTCCTCAGTGGGACAGTAAAATGAGCAGGAAACGACAATAGTGTGTTCAGACACGGAAAGCATCCGGACAGATTCACGATCAAGTCTGTTGATTTATCGCACAAAATAGTAGCGCTACGTTTTTATTGCCAAAAATACATGACTGTACAGTGTACTGAGGCCCAGTTCCAGAGTATAGCATCTCTGCTGCGGAGTTTGACATGAATGACGTCACAACCTATCATAAATTCCTTGCAAACAAAAGCTAATACTTTGCACCGGCGACGTTTTATCACTGCTCAAATTACTTGTATTATAAACATGTTAACGATACACTAGAGGTTTTCTAAAGTTTTTTTATTATTATTTTATTTTCTTAGTATATTTCTGTACTAGTTTTAGAGCTAGCCTGGCGCCCCTGTGCTACGGATGAGGGACGTCGTATGATGCGATCATACCATATATTTATTAACAAATACTGATACGCTTCATGTTCGTCTGTTCGACTCCATTTCTTTCTCAACATGACGTCAGACCACACAAGTCGAATTCGATGAATACATAATGAAGACTGACTGCGTGCGCCTTGGTTGAGACTGTTCGTTGCGAGGGTTGCGAGGAGCGCAAAATTACATTCCGACGTGGTAACCCCGCTTCCACGGCGTTCTGCAGTTATTTTCTCCGCTGCGAGACGGGTGCTTGATATTGTTACGTGCCAGTCCGTCTCGTAACATGCGGTAGATCTACTGCTCGGTCCGTAACCAAAGAAGAAAAAAACGCACAGAAATAACAGGTTATTCGCCCGCCGCTGCCATACAAACGTGGTCGTAAACGACCCTAATGTCTTCCTATGGGAATCCTAATGACACTGGCAGAAAATTATTAGCTGGAGACAGAGAGCGTGTAAGTCCGCCGAGGATTGTCATGTTTTGTTCTTGGCTGTCGATAAGAGTCACAGTTGTAAATAAAATATTTTTAAGAAAAAATCTAGATTTAGGTCGTATGATTTGGATCATGAAACAATACATCCGGATCGCAATCCGGATTACCATTAGCAAAGTCTGATTGACAGCTTTTTTTACAGCCCACCCTTCTATGATTTTTAAAATTAAACGCATATGCTTGGTAGTGTTGTTGCATAATAGGTGCGGTGAGTACATTGTATACTATTCGATTCGGAGTAGTGTCAGGATTAAGCAGCTTCAAGAAGTTTTGTAATCCGGCAGCTGGTGGCAGAGAAATTGCATAGGCCTACTGTTTGGCGGGGTATTTTATTTTGAGCCACCATAGGTAGTGGTAATGATTTGCACAACCTTGACAAGCAATGACAAAAAGCCCAACTGTTGCTAGGATAGCCAACCGTATTGCCCATATCCAAAGATCGGCGTAAAACTTCCGGTTGAGAAAACAAAGCGATTTACTGCAGAGCGATTACAGAGTCCGAATGTCCCATACACGCTATGGTGATGCTGCTATATTAAACGCTACAATTAACGCTAGGATACGATACGTTTATTCAGCGCACGTTTGATGACTGCATTCAAACTTTGCATTGCAACTTTGCGGCCAAACCGCTGCAGATAAAAACGGTTATATTGACAGCCTATAGGAACTCTTTATTGTCCTATCCAACGGTACCATGCCGACCCCCTACAACGTACGGTTTCGCCACAATGCATGCGTTACAGACAAAAGACAGACACACGCATAGTACCCAAGGCTCGACCATACGCTCGGCCAATAACTGAACTGTTATGCGCTGCAGCCAAAGTCAGTATTCCGATAGCAAGATCGAGATTTCGACTAAATACAGCTTAGTCGGTTCACTTTGTCGATTGCAGGCATAAGCTTTATAGGCCTGTGTATTTCCAATCCACTCAAAGAATGGCGGGATCTCTGGAATAATAATTGTATGAAGAATAACTCTCGCTATTTTTCTAACCATTTGATCCGCTCTGCAGTGTAAAGCTCTTTGTCATCATCAAGCGATGGAAGTTCTCAGTTTATAGGCTTCGTATTCGTTATTTTCGCTCGACACAATACAGTCTTATTTACTGTCCGCAGACGATGACCACCCTGCGGACTTCCCTTCACACCGAAGCATAAAAATATTAGCTGATTTGTGTCCAGATCTGCGCGTTAGTTGGCAAAATATTTGTATTTTTTCTCTAAAAGACTTATTTAAAAGCGTGGACAATCGCAACATCATGAATTGTAACAAGACCCATTTTGTCATTGTTTGTATATTTTTTTGACGTAAAAGGGGGTATAAATTAAAACCGAGCTAGTTTATGGGATGTTAAAGTATGGAGATAAAACATCGTTTGTTTTCAGCAATATGTGAAAAGTAAGCTCGAAAATAAAATGACTGTTTTCAAATTTTTAGTGAGCGGGTGCGGTTTATAGGCGAAAATATGTACGAGCTTTGGCTATGCAAACGTCGTTAAATCAGAAATGTATTGCTTACTCTCAAGAGCCAACTAGGGGATATGCAGTAAGCTATGCATATCCTATCTGCAAGCGCGCACCGTTTCACGTCTCCTAGAGAACGTATACAAATAGTATGGTCGTTTTTTCCGCTGCTGGACAGAACGCTGTCAATTAGCCTAATTTCTACGACCCTTAGGAAATCACGACGAATACCGCGCTAGCACTCTTTTGACGAAGTTACAGCATAGTCTGTATAGTTAGCCATGGATAGACCACCTGTATCTGACCCAACCCGACTCACCAGCCCATGGACCCGATCCAACCGAACCCACTTTTTACGGAAGTACTTTGGACCCGACCTGACTCAACCGGATCGAACCTAGCCGATGTACCGTTCTGCTGCAGCCAGAAATGATTTTTTTCGATCCGTAATCTATTCCAACTCAATTAAACGTTTTGAAACACAAACGTCTTAGAAACTAGATAAAACTAGGATCACTTTGGTTGGTGATTCAACGCTAGGTTTGCCACTGGTTTTTGACGCGGAGACTCATTTTCAGCTGTGGCTGTAACGATACTTTAGAATCAAGAGGTCACTTATTATGTCAATCGCTCGGGGCTTTGTTGTGTCTGTAGTTGAGGGCCTAAAGTATGCCGTGCGATGTTTGGCTATGCAGCGTCGCATTATATAGGAACCTAGTCGTCGGCGTTCATCGGTACGTAATCGTCATGGATCGCAGTCTCACTGCAGGCGTTTATATGACCGCGTGGCCGGATTGTCTTCATAAATGCCTGGATGGGAATTTCGAACCTGGAGGTCGAGGTGCTCGGGTTTATGCCGACTCACAGCACGACGCTTGCTCGACCAAGTCTCGCACTGCAGTCAGGCGGAACACAATTTCCTGGCTGCTGTTTACAGCTGATCTACTGCAGTTGATCAAAGATATATATGTCGGTCACCGGTGACCGGCGGCGGCGCTCACAGCAGGTGTAGTGCGTATAAGTGCGATGTCATTCGATTACGCCGTATATAATGACGAGTGATGACGTCACGCGAGGCTACGGAGACTGACAGACAGTCACACGGATCGCGGCATCATGACAGTAACAGCAGCATCACTGTACAAACTGACAGCCAGTGAACTACCTTCGGTAAGCGACGAGACTAATCTGTTGGATTGCTGCGATTTTTAATCAAATTGTTACAAGACACGACGAGAGTTGCTAAATCGAAGCTGATTCGCAAACAGCAGGATGACTAGGTTAATATAAAATGCAGATAAACACTATAAAAATTAAAGTTAAAATTTCAGTGCTTTGTAAGTAAGACTAGGAAATAAGTAACTGAAAAGTCAAACAAGACAAAAAAATTATTAAAAATGTCTAAGTTTTATGGATTTATGAAATGCATGCTATAGGTTAACTCCAGGTGGTGGAACTGAATCTGAGCGATATTAGCTGTGTGAGTTGTGTGTAAACGGCTTTATGCTTTCTCTGACTGACTTAGATTTCTTTGGCAGTTTGGATAACGTCGGTCGGGGCATGTAGAACCGCTGTCTTTGTCCACATCTCTATGTACGATCAAACCGCGCCGTTTCCTGACGCTAAATGAAAACGCCGGCTTCGTTCTGATGTGGTTTATCGTGTCGTCGCCGGTGTCTTTACGATCGTCCCAACTCAAGGACACTATAAAACCAGTTCGTAGATTACCTACCACAGCTTTTAGTATGCGCTGCGTCGTACGTCATGAACACGACTGTGCAGAATAAAAGTTTTTTTCACAACTTCTTCGCGGTTCTGTCGTTCTGAAAGCCGTGTGCATGCCGCCGATGGCCGGTGACATTTGCCGCTCAAGAGCAAATATCCCGTCAATAGACGACATCGCGCGAGGGTACTCTAGTGAGATGATGTTTTACTCGAGCGACATCGAGTTGCTACGATCTAAGACCTGTGCAGCAGGTCCGTAGACGTACAGCTAATTTTATTCGCTGATTGTAGGTTTAGGCACCAGCGATTGCAGACGTAGGTTTCGTTAATTACAGCGATGGAAAATAGCCGGTCCCCGTACTATGGTTGCACACGCCTCCGCGCTTCGAACAGCGATTCATCAGCCGCGGCGTATCCGCAAGAAAACGAAAACGTCAGTAATTTAAAGACGCCGGCGGATTGATCGATCGTGTTTTAAGCCGGTCGTTCGTGTAACGACAAAACGAAGCCCAGAGACTTGACACGACTAATGACGACTCGTGAGGGTCCGGCTTGCTGCACGAAGCTCATGCAGACAGAAGAGGTTTTGCGCAAATCTGTTTTGCCGCACCTAGTATTTGCGAAAGTAACGACGTTCGTAAAAAAATGATATTTATCATACGGACGCGAATAACTGTACATTTACTAAACGGAATAAAAACGAATTGAAGCGATAACCTCGAATTTCGTTAACCTGAAAACCCCATTCAGCCGTACTTAGCGATAAATTAAAAAGGTACAAATTTTAGTTATTTGAAGTTATTTGTCATTAGTTGGCTTTATTTTTTATTAAATATCTGAAATTTTAAACTGAATTAAAATAAGACATAAAACAACTCTACTAGTTGTAAAAATTAAAAAATACTTAACATTATTTTTATTATGCTTTGCGGTACTTTGGTGAATCGTGCTTCAAGATGTGTCCAATGCATCTGCTTGCTAAACTGAGTCTTTTGCTTTCCTGCATTTTGAAGTACTTTCTCGCTAGTGCCACTGTCTACCCAGCTGACTTTTAAAATTTTTTTAGACTGATATTTTAAAAGCTGTTAATTTCATTTATCACCAGATTTTCGCACCATACAAATCGCATCTGCATACGGGACTTTTTTTGCAATTTTTCATATTTGTGTTCAGTTAACATGTAAAAAGACTTACTTACTTGTTTGTATTAATTTTGCTGTGTATAATATTTCTGCCAATTCCGTTACTGTTATAGTTGATTGCAATATATTTAACGAATGTAAGTAACAAAGAAAAACGTTATATTAGTCAGCATGTGCCACACTACAATTTGTTTCTCGCGAAAAAAACCCTTCTGGTTACGCCATTGATTGCTCACGTGCACAGAACCCGGAAACCTGACGTTCATCTGCCTCCAGAGATCGTGCAAGATTTTCGCCGGTGCACGGGAGATTACTTGTACAGATTTTACCGATTTGCCGTCACCGACGCAGCATCCATAGGTTATGTGTGCGCTGGGCCGAGAGAAAGTCGTGATACCCTGACCGACACTCGCCATAGCTTGCGTCTGGTGATGCCGCAGCTGGGGTTTAATGGATGGCTAAACCTCGCTACAGACATCATTAAACCGATGACGACGAACGACGTGTCCGTTGCCGCTGAATATCCGCTAGACCGCACTAAGTAAGTAAGTAAGTACATGCGCGGACGGCGGTAATGGTTAGTGACAGTGACAGCTTTCTCGGTATCCTGTCATCACCGCGTTGACGGCTGTGTCGAATAGTGCATTTCAGTAGTTCGCCAAATAGGAATGATTTACTTTCTATTATTTAACTGAAAACGAAACGAATGTACTGAATATGAACAGATGACGTGTATCATCATTTGATATCGGTGTTATTAAAAACGTTGTTTCCAAAAGAAGGTACGCACATAAATGTTTATTTCTAATTTCTAATTAACATGCATTCATACAGTGTACGATTTGTTGTTCGAGAAATCCACAACAGATGAAGGTAGTGGAGTTTAGATGTAAAAGCGTCCAGTAGCGGTCGGTAGAAGCGTCGACAGTCATAGAAGGTTGCATGCGAACAATGCCTAAGTCATAAGGCGATCGTCTGTCTGTTTGTCTGTCTGTTTGTCTGTGTGAGCTGTTCAGTTGTCGATACATCGGAGACTTCATGGTCGCCTGTCGTCGTTGTGACTCCTTGTCTTGGCTGGTTGTGTCGCTTTGATCGGTGGAATGATGCAGAGACGTATTGAGCAATTGGATGACGTCTGCAGCATCAGCAGCAGCAGATTGCTGCGCAGGCTGACCTGCAGCTGCTGTTCTCTTTTGGCGAGACACGGTTCTCAACTAGGACCCTCTTGTGCGGCAGTCCCATAGGCCGCATTACGTGCTTTGCCTGTCCGCCTGTCTGTCCGTGTGTCGGACTGTCCGTCAGTCCTGCACGGGTTCTTAACTCAGGAAACAAAAAAGCGCAATGAGCGCAAACGTTTCTCATGCGAGAATCAATCAATTTTCGGTTTAAAAGGTTTGGATCATTAAAGTCTAACAATGGCACAAATTTCGCATAAACACGGTTTACTGTTTACGATAAAAAAACTCAGCAACCGGACGGACTGTCGTATATCATGTCGGCATTCGGCGTCGACATTTTTTGTTTATCGCGTAGCAAGAGCTACGCAAGCTTTGCAAGAGCTGAAAGTAAATTAGAAATATTACGCGTCAAAATAAACTAATGGAACAAAGTGAAAGTAAATTATTTCGCAGCTAGTAAGAAAGGCAACTTAAAAAAAAGTAAAATTAGAATAAAATAAATATTTTTTCGAAAATATAATTCATTGTCTGTTAAACGTAGCAAGACACAAAATAGCTGCAGTAACTATGATACAAACAGCATTATTCGCAGTTTTGTGTTCAAATATACAATTAAAACAAGTTGGCAATAAATTAGAACACAACGTAACTAAGTTATGCTACAATTACAAATAATAATTCAAGTTTTTTTTAAACGCAAAATGCAACATGATGTTTTGTCTTCTTTTGTTACAAGTGTAAGCTTAACGTTTATTTTGTTAGTTTTTTTAAACGTTTGAAGTAGTTTTTGCATTTAAGCCAACACATCTCTAGCTGGCTGTTTGTATCTAGTCTAGCCGATCGAGGCTAACCGTAACGTAAAGTCAATTAGTGTATTAACTGGTCGAACGGCTTGCCATATGTTAGAGAGCGTTGACCGCCGTCCACGCAGAAGCTGTGTTACATGTAACAGAAGTAATGGAACCAGAATTGACGACGGAACGGAGTGGCTCATCTGCCGGCACATGAAAACTGTAGAGCTGTTTTTCCTGTCCTATGAGCTAGCTATCTGTCCTATGATTTAGACTGTCGTCCTTATCATCGTCGTTTATTTGCTTTCCCTAGAAGAAAACCAAAAACAACAGACTGCGTAGCATGCTATGCTTTATATTTACGGACTATAATTCGTAGCCTACCATGAACGTTTAGTAGGCTACCATTAATCGACCATTCGCACCATTCGTTTGAGTTCAGTCGCCGTGTTACAGCCGTACAAACTATCATTTACGTCTAAAGACAAAATAGACGTACAGTAAAGCTGCAGTTTGATTTTTAACTTTTTAAACAATAGATAAACAGGAAAAGCATGAAAATGACAAAACAACAGTAATTAGAAGGCCACAAGAGAAAAAAATGACGCGTCTTTGCTCTCCTGTGGCACCCAGGGAAATTTTCGACGTGCAACTTTTCAAAGCCGCAAATTAGCTGCTGTTATAACTGTCCCGAAAGCGAAATAGTATACCAATATTAATATTTAGCGTATTTGCACAAAACATTCATAATTGTCGGCGTAGAAAAAAAACATGCATGTTTAACTACTCGCATTCTGTTTTTTTTTCATTCCGATGCTTAACACGCATTATTGTTGGTGTGCATGTTAGCGGTCAACGCCGTTGACCGAAAGAGTCTAGACAAGTAGTGACATTGGTCTGCGGCCCCTGTTGCATCGATGGTTGCCCTGATGGATGGTTGCAATGAGATGGGCATGAGGTGACCTTCGTCGTCAATCGATGCCACATCATACACGTGAATTACAATTCCCATTTCTCAACCTCGATTGATGCTGCTGCTGCTGTAACAGCTGCATAGGAGTGATATGTTCAAACATACGAATGTTCGTATAATTAATTATGTTGTGCGAACTATTTATTCGTCTGTCTCTGGCAACTAAAAATGTTAGTTTTGGGGTGTCACTGGCACGACATTAAAACCCGAAACTGCTTTTTACATGTATAGGCTAGCATGTTGTGACCTTATATTAAAAATGCTACCATGGTTTATTAAAATGTAGGCCTACGCATCATTTTGTTTCCTGCCATTATCTAAAAGTGTGTGTTGTACTACCCAATTAATGCTTTTGGCAACGTGTTTAGTGAGAGATAGTGAGAGATAAACATTTCTTTGAAAAAATATAATCCGATCTAATAAACCATAACATGAAACCGCAATTATTTCAGTTTGCTCTATTTTTTGCTTTAAAATTATGTTGTATCAATGATCGTTTCTCACACTTTTGGTAATTTAACTAACTACAGTTTATTTATTTATTTTAATTAAGTATGGCATGGCACTGAGATAATAACCGATTGTAGCTTTTGTTGTTAGTACGTTCTGCTAGGTTTTGGTTTTGCATTTTCAACCTTCGTTTTTTTATTCGTTGTTTTTCGATCTTTTATTCTTAGCTTGCCCACCCGCGAATGGTCACCTACCCCATACTAACCCTGCTCGGCGTAGAGTAACGTCGCTACCGTAACCGCCACTATAATGCCACACAGCATGCAAGATTGCAAACTTAATTTGCAGACGCTGTCTGGAAACAATGTATGAGTGGCCGTTATTGCACTCATTTGAGCAAGCTGTTTGCTTGTACCGCTCGGCAGTTAGTCACGGCTTATCGATGTGGGTACTCATGACATATATTTCATGCGAACATTTATTCTATCCGTAACACTTCGCATCGTCATGCATTCCGTTCTATTGGGACATCACACGCAGACGTTCCTGTACCACAAGGCACCGTGCCGCGAACGCAGCTGCTATTTTGAACATTATTCGTCAAAGCGGCGCTTACGTCTGCGACTAAACTGGAACAAAACTGCAACAAGAACATATGTTCAGTTACATGACATCACAACCCGAACTATCTTTGATTCCACCAGTTTTCCATCGGATTAGGCTATTTTTATTAGCCTGCCGACTGTAGCAGATGCACTTTGATGTCCATAGCGCTGTCTCTCTCTCTCTCTCGTGGTTATAACGATGATGACCGTGCAACGCGTGTTGCTATTTGCGGCACTGTTGCATGTGTATTAATAGCTTGAGACGACGTGCAATTTATGTACTGTAGGACTGCTTACGCGCAACAACATGGCGGCCTACATTGGATTATTTGACCGCAGCGATCGTAATTGACCAGCGTTTTAACGAAGGTTAATTATCTCACGATTGTAATGGACGGTGAGTTTCGCGTGCTATTTGCGCGTGTGATAAAAAGCGGGAAAACGTTTCAGTCGTCACGAGTTTTGGGCAATTATAACACCGAGCATTGTTGCGAGACATAGCACAACAGAGTCAATTAGGTAGTGAAATAAGGCACAAAATGTAGCACATTGTAGCCTACACGTCAACTCAGCCATCTTCTTAACCAGTAAGCTCTTTAGACAAACAGACGGACGGACGGACTAGCAAATAGACATGTCATGATATACCCCGGCTGCCAGACACTGCCGTTCATTACTTCCCGTCACTCATAATTATCGGTCGTTCGGGCTCTGCTTTAGCTCATCTTGGACTTCTCGTGGGTGGACTATAGGCCTATTGGTCATCGCTGGCATGCTACGCTCTCTCTCTGTCTGTGAAAACACGCTACCGTAGGCCTACGGTGATGCTAATGATGTACCTCAGTTCGGGATAGTGGCCAAACAAGCTGCCGACGAATTACCGGTCTTTGAGAAACAACAAACAGGTGCATTAATCACGTATACAGACCATCTCTAATGATGGTTGCAAATAAAGCGAAAAAATACTTGGAAAAAGTCAAACAAACGTTAAAAACAGTGTTCGACTGCTCCAAATTCTAGCTTGCGAGGAACAATTCGCAATAATGCACTGCACAATCTGATAATGAAATAACGGAAGAAATGCGGTTAGCTTGGTCGACTCCTTACATCAATACATCGAAAGCTGACGACGGCGGCTTTTATGTCGCGCTAAATATTTAACAGCACGCGTTCGGCAAATGCTGATCGATTTCATCCGTGAGCCTTTGGGCTAGCTATCTGCACGTGCCTAGCATCGGGCACTGGATGCTTTTAATCGCTAACGACGTCAGTCGTGAAAGCGCGAGTTCGTGACGTGCGTTCACATCAGTACGTATATTGTATGTCTGTAGTTAAAAAACAAGTCTACATCCCTTGGACTGTGTCTGCGTCTGCAACACAAAAGCAACAGTTCAATGGATGCGGAGAGCGGTCGCATCTCCGGCAGTAGACCGCTGCGCGTGTCGCTGAGGTCTGAAAGGCAACTCTGCGCCAAATCTGCGCCCCGGCGCTGACAAATGCATATTCGCCAGGCTTGCCGTGGATATGGATATCCATGGATATATATCCGTGGATATTACGCTGGCTCACCTACTAATTAAATTGACTACTTATATGCTTTGTCTGTCTAGAATATTTCCCTGTCTGTCGTTCTTGCTCTTCATTTTGTCGTTTGTTTATGTTATTGAGTCAAATAAATAATCAGTGACATAAACACGACATTATTTAGTTACACTAAATTAATTTATTAACACTACACGGTGTTTCATAAAAAGTGACCCCTTTTGTTTTTTCATAATTCACACAAAATTTTTACTACTTGTAGCTGAAGAAATACTAATTTAAAATGTTTAAACTAAATGTGGCAGTTAATTAAATATTCTTTGCTAGTCCTGACGTAATGCTAATATCATAATGTGTCGTGAGTGCAAGCTTGCTTGTCTCAACTAGTGCTGTCAGTTGCTACCCTGCTTCGATGGTGAACTTAATCTGGTTCGCTAATGAAAAATGTTTATCGTGTCAGCACTGAGCAACATTGGGACATGGAATCAGGCGTCTCGCAACAGACCCAGTGCAGTATCGCTATGTACTGTAGTAACATTACCACCACCAGCAGTATTGACAAAACTTAACAGACGGCCATCTATGTTCTGTTTCATGACTGCGACGCGTCGCATTTTATTCTAGTTAACTTCGACCAGCACGAAATAAGTCTTACTTCGGCCGACCCGGCAAGCAGCTGCAATTGTTAAGCCGGACACCTGCAGTGTCAGTTGAGCCATGAAGATAGACAGGAAATAATCTGTCCTCATCTGTATCCATCCCACACTCAACCCGCGCCTGTGGGCGGGGATATGATTTGAGAATAAATGTTTAAGGTTGAAATGGAGAAAAATGAAGGAAAAACGATTATAAAAGCGATGCTGATAATGAAAACAATTTCCAAGAATCTGCATTTTTGACTTTTTGCATCGCAGTGAAGCACTTGTGTAAGCTTGGACAAGTACAGGATGCAGATCCCCGGAAACTTGCCTGGGAAGTATTGCAGTCATTGGCGTTCACACGGTCGAGGTACTTTAGGGTTATTGCCGGCCCCTGGGGACCACTGTAAGATTGTCGCCATTCCCGTGGTGATTATCGTCGTCACAGCGATAACGCCGTATTCCGCACTGACGTGCCATTCTCTAGTTCGGCCCCATGCGCACAATACAGATAAGAATATGACACGAAATTACTAAAAGCAGAAATGCATTGGCTTGAAAACATAAATAACAGAGAGAAGGCAGACTGTGCAGAATTTTGGAATTAAGACAAGAAAAAAGATACGCTGTTGTCAGAGCTGTCGTATAGATAAACCGAACGATCGTATGACGTAAACTTTACAACAGTATATGTGTAACTGTCAGATGATGCAAACGAACTGACATCAAATGTGCAAAAGACGTACATTTGATGTAATGAAAATAGCCAAAAACAGCAGAGTCCAGCCTTTCGGCAAAGGTTACAGAGAAGATTTCCGCACAAACGAAGGTCCGTAATTCCGTGACAGCCCATCTCATCTGCGACTTCACATAATATGTGGCATGGACGTTGAGCCAAAACTGTCGAAAACCGAAACTAGAATTATAAATAAAACCCGCGATTAGCACCAAGTCCAGGGTGGACCACATGTGATATCCGGGAAGGATGCAGCAGACTGCGTCGGCGATAAACGCGAGTCAGGCGACGAGCTAGTCCAATGGAATAAGACGGGCATGCATGACAGACCGAGTCGGAGCCCGGGACGTGCAGTGTGAGAAGCACGAGGGTGCAATACAGCGTGTGTGCGTGTGTGTGCGGTCGGTAGTCCGATGAGACGCATTGAAGCTGAACGACTTGGCCGGTGGTCGGTCGGTCGGTGGTCGGTGCCCGCACGGTGTGTGGTCCGGTCGCCAGGCCAGCAGCCACTCTTGTCACCCGCGGCCTCGCACTCCTTTCCGCCGATCGACCTCGGCTCGGCCTCGTGCCACGCGCTTGCCGTGAATTTCGGCCAATATATCTTGCCGGCTGCCGACGCCGCCGCATCTCGGAGCTCAGGCCGCGTCAATTGAACGAACGCTTCGACGTCATTGTGTGCCTTTACGATGCGATGCCAATGCCACAGCATGCTGTAAACCTGCTGCAGCCAACGGTTTTGGTTTTCGATAGTTTTGCCTACTCATAATGCAATGTTATAATACATGCGGTTGACTGTAAAGTCGCTTACAGAGGGAATGGGCTGTCATGAAATTACGGATTTTGGTTTGTGTGGAAACCCGTCTTTTTATTTTTAACGTGTTGCCTAGTGTGTGTGTGTCCACTGCATGTTGACGAATACTGTATTGTATTATATTGTATTGCCGCCGCTAAAGATAACCCAACAACCCCAATACTGTACGAATGCTAACGAGTACAGTTGCAAAAAAAGTTTAGAGTCAATATTGGTTACGCTGAAAAATGCATTTCACGGTTTAAGTAGATATAATTTTTTTATTAAGCCACATATTGCACTAAAATTTGCCACCAATGTGGTTTGAATTGTTTTCCTTTGTATACTTTGTAAACTGGGTAAAAATGTGCTATAGTGCCAGAGATATAACGTGTTTTGTAGGACTGTTTTCGCCCATTAACAATCAAAGCCAGCATGAAATTCAAAAGCAAATGTCTCTTTTTTAAAAGAGCTGCAGTTGTTCAGCATGTTTAAAACACACTTAACCTGCAGTTGGCAAATAAGCAGCGAATGAGGGATACGCAAGCTGAAAATTAACTTCACAGAACGAAAAAAAAATCTGCGTGAGAAATCTGAGAAATGTCGGAAACTGGGTGAAGGCAGACCTTTTGGTCTGTCGTGAGAATGGCTGCAGTCAGTTCGCTCGCTACACAAGCCAAGTTACCACACGTGCGTCTAACGAACTATACTTCTAACGAACTACCAATAAATGTCACTGCACGCTTCACTCGCCGTAAATCTCCATTCATTATCATATCACTCCCTCGCTGCGTCGTCGTTTTTTTTCCTGCTGCTACGATCACGTCGCACACTGATGCTGATCCTGATTTGTTGCTGCTTCCTCCCCCCCCAAAAAAAACTGTTCTCCCTATATCATAACATATAAAATATTGTTTTTCTTATTTTTTCGGTGTACAAAAGTTCTATGAGTTTTAATATCAAATCGTTTAAAATTATATTCTGCTATATGTACACACGACAGAGGCTAAGTTTTTGTAGTTAAATGCACAAATTTTGCTTATAGAACGCGATACTTTGCATATTAATTTACCGGTTTGGGTAGACATAAATGAACCAACATAGACCAAAGTAATTTGGTATAAAGCGGAATCGCTGATCGATGCTGCCACCTGGTGAATCGTAAATTATTTTGTGTAAGTCAGACGCAATTGCATGTTATGGCTAGGGGTTCGAGTGTTCGACCTCTAAATCACTTTTTCTCTTGGCGGTTTAAGGACCCCATTTAGTACTGGTGTACGGACAATTGCTCGGACGACAACTGCACGCGCGACATGCCCATACACAACTGGGCGCGATGACCATTGCTTGCACGGACAATTGCGCGCGTGTCAGTGTTGTAGCCGCCATAAACACTCGCTCTGGTCCGATTGCGTGACCTGCGATCAGACAACGAGGTCGTGGAAAAGTGTACGGTTCAGCTTTGTTCTCTATTGCGACGTGGAATTAGCACGATGCCGCCGTTGATGGGATAGCTCGGACAACCAATTTAGTGGAATCGTAGCACAGTGGCCTACAATCGCTACTTCAATGTCATCATCGAACTCTATGGAAATTCCTGTGTATGGTCTGCAGCGAGACGTGGGTAAACAGAAAGCCACGTTTCTGCAAGTTGCGACAGGTGTTATACACATGCAACCGGCTGCTAAGCGATACCGCATGGTCCTGTGCTTAATGGAAACACAATCTTCTGGATAGATATGGCAGAACTTAGGTTCTGCCATTTAGTTTTTACACAGTGTTTTACGTGTAATGTGTCGTGTCGTCCGAGATTATAGATTCAACAATTAATATTAGCTGAACTGTGCGACTCTCGTTATTTCGCAGAAAATCGACTATATTTTTTTTAAAATCTTAATGTGAGTGGCTTTGGCTTTAAACAGTTGATAACATGTACATTAGTTTTGCTAATACATATATATGCAATATGTAAATTTTATAAACTTATGATAAACTTAATAAATCACTTTCGGATCACTATTGACCGCGCTATTGACGCGCGAGCAATTATCGGCCGAGCAATATTCGCCGCGCGCAATTGTCTGTGCGAGCAATTGTCACCGAACCTTAGTAATCCAATGCGTCTTTGGATTTCACACGTGTACCTGCCAATTTAAATGGCGTCTAAATCTGTCAAACGCTTTAAGCAAAAGGCTTAAATATGGCAGACAGACAACAGACACAAAACAGACCACGTTAGAGTGAAATGTGTAAAAATAGGCGCAATCCGCCTGATAATACAATGAATTGATGTAGTACGAGTACGACTATACGACGTAGGACCACGACAACTTTGTCAGAAACATCAAAAATTCAAAAAAAATTTTTCTTATACTCAGCAGTTATTTATCTGGATCGCACGAGATAAATTTTGCGGTGTAACCTGGAAGAATAAAACGCTTCGTTGGCAGCTTATTTACTGTCTCGGTACTAACGCATTCCGCTACGTCATCCGCGACAGATGATATAGTTAGGCTATAAGCAGAATCGCCGGGCTACGGCAGCTGTTGTCAAGGCAACAGTGTTTGTAGGATGACGGTCAGAGGTGTATTATACGCGGCAGCAATTTGAGATAAGCGCACTGTAGCGTTCGCGAATATTTGCGATTCGCTGCAGATACCGAATTGCGTGAACACTAAAGATGCAGTGGCAGTTTACGTGTACACACTCCGCTTCTGTCTGACATAGATGGAAGCTTTTTCTGAACGAACTCTCTAGGTTTGATACTTTTTGTTGCTTTATTCATGTGTCGCTTATTTGCTTCGTAGCACAAGGCAATAGTTACATAGCACTAAAGGCACCGACGTGTCACTGGCAAATGCACGCTAAACACATTACACATTGTAACGCAGCATGAAATCAAAAAGCAAAACAAAACATGAAAATTGTCGACAAAGGAATTTCCGAGCACCCTCCCGCTGCCGAACCAGCAACGTCAAAACACCGAAGATTAACAGTTTAAAAAAAACAACTAAAAATCAGAGCAGCAGAGAATGATGACTGGCGTTCATTTGAAAGCAGATAAAATGCATGATTGTAACAATATAATATCAGGCTTTAGTCGAGATGACATCTGATGCGGAAGATGGTGGGAGTGTCACGCGTCACATACGTAGGCGAACGAACTGTTTGCGATGCGGGCACACGAACGCAACGTCAAGCAGCAGCAGCGGTCGAGTGGAAAATTGTGCAAGTAATTTGAGCGTGGTCGGAATGTTGACAAGTCGTAGTCGTGGTGGTGGTGGTTGGGCTTGACTGACGGCGTTACGCAATCCATCACATCAATTGCGTCGCCACGCTCAGCTCAGCTGCAGCAGCCGCCCACTAATTACAGCTGCTCTACGTGCGCCGTTAAGCCGATGATCCGCCGGTGTCACAGTTAAATGTCTCCTTCATGAAAAGTCCGCCCCTTTATTGTGTTGTCGTTTGCCATTATATGATGAGTTTATGAAGAGGTTATTAACATTTGCACAAAAGTGTATTAATTGTGATAATAATCTTGTAAACTTTGTGGTAAGGTATGCGATTTGGTACGGCCGCATGGCATCTCCACTTGGCTGCAGTGTATTCCAGTGTTGCTCTAAGTATGATTTTGAATATGAAGACTTTATGTCACTGAGCCATTCGTGAAAGATATTATCGGAAAGCGGTTAGTGATGAAGATGTTGCTAGGACACGTCTGTTGTTAGAACTATTATTCATAAGGTCTGGAGCATATCAATTTGACATTTTCTCAGTCAGTGATGTTAAAGTAATGATTGACAGTTTGTGCACGATGTAATTTGACTGCACGTGAATTAGTTGCACTTTCTGCTTTTTTCATTTGCTTTTTTTATTTTCTTTTTATTTTTCATCATTTTTGCTTTGCACTTTTGTTTGTATCTTATGTACGATGTTCATAATAAATATATATAATATAATCACTGATTTGATATGTCTCCCCTTATTAAAATATCGCCGGCTCGGCCCCATAAAAAATCTCCCCATTATAGGATCGCTCCCGGCTCCCCTCCAGAAGTTTCCCCGGTTGACAATTTAAGCCAGCGACTCACGAGCAGGACACCCGGGCCGGGCATCCTGGCCAGGCACCCGGTTTCAGCGACACACGAGCCGCTTTGAGCGGGTCAGGACACCCGGTCCGGGCATTCTGCTCGTGTGTCGCTGACACCCGACGAGAGAAAGAAAAGCATTGCATTGCAATGTTTTTTGTGGCCGACAGCCGGGCAGTTGGCTCGTATGTCGCTAGACCCGGATGCCGGGCACCACTCAGCATAGAATTTTATTTCGATTTACATACTTATGAACTTGAAGTTTGAACAGTGAGTCTTTGAGGGAAATTTGATTTGTTTGTAAGCCTACACTAGTTTACATCTAGTCAGGTCGTCCAAAATTATTTTATCGTCCGATTTTGAGTATCTCTACTTCGTACGTACTACAAAAGCTGTTTTATGGGAGGATCGAAAACATGAAAAGTTGATAGAATTGTATCAATCACATTTGTCTGTGGAATATGAAGATCGCGGACTACAAAAATATTGCAACAAAGAAAAAACCAAGAAAGAAATAGGAACGCACTTTAGACTTTTAGGTGACTTATGCGTCATTGCGTTACATATATGCGAAATGTGTAATAATTACTCAAACTTTTTTGCTGACGACGGACGCATCTCGGCCGGTCACCCGGATCGTGTGTCGCTGGCTTTACCGGTAAAAATCCGTCCCCTCCGGGCGACCGCAGGGCGGGATGGATTTTTGCCTTTAAGTTGTCGGCCGGGGAGACTTTTATGGGGGGATCCTATAATGGAACACCGGGGGACCAGCTAGCGTTAATCCGCTGACAAGCAAGTCGCCAATCAGCAAGAAAGCGATGCCGCCGTTGCTGCTGCTGCTGCTGCTGTCCGATGCTGCTAACTAATGACGCGAAAATGCATGTGCTGCCTAGTATAGCCAGGCAATGAATGATTGACGATGATAAGTCGTGCGGAGGCTACCATTTTCATCGGTTATATGTATGCCAAGTCGTCAATTCGTATATAATATGCACTGCACTGTCTGTCAACGCCGCTGATAGTGACTTTAAATGCCACTGGCCAGAACTTAGAAACGTCAGAATCGCAGATCTATTTCGCAACAGGACTACAAGACCACCGTACCACGTGACCTACACGAGGTACAGTGGTGCAATTTGACGATGTAAGTATCGAGACTAATCACTACGGTAATAAAAGACTGAAAGTGATCTCATGCCAATTGCGATCAATGTTGTTAGCAAAAGGATTAACAGTCACTGGGATGGTGCTTGCCCATCACAGTGACTGTTAAATCGAAGTTATTGGCATTCTTCAACAGCGCATGATCGGGATGACTGAAAAGCGAGACGTGACATCGTGATGGAGCCGTGTTTCAATGTGAGAGTATCCGCTCGTTGGAAGTTTTTTTGCTACAAGCGATATTGTATAAACGTTATCTGTCAGCCTGCAAATGTGTTCTTCTGATTTCGACGCCGCTGACGTCGTCACTGCTGGCACGGGCGCCTGACTGGCTTCGTCCTTGTCCTCGCTGCTGCTGCTGTCGACACGTGGCTGTAGAGACTCCGTATGAGCGCCGACAGAATGGCTGACCGCACGCAGAAACTGCTGTAAGCGCCGCTGTCGAATCAGTACAAACAGGACTTGATCCGTTTCTCGTGCAGCATGTTTGACTTTTTTCGGCCGACAGATGTTCAAACTAGAACTAATCCGTTCAAACGTGCTCGAACACTTCCGTTTAATCTGGTGCCGCGTTGTCAGGTTTCGCGACTTCAGCGTTTTCGCTCAGTCGCATTTGTTTTGATTTAGACATTTGATTTAGACAAAGTCAGCGTCCGTGCTTCTTATAGCTGAAGGTGATATGACCTCATTTTACGCATGACCCCGAACTCGCATGAGGAAAGGCTTTGAATCACGTATCGTTAGCAGTAGCAGCAATAGAGAAACCGCTTCGTTGCCGAGGCTTGACGGATCTGCAAACTTCCAACTATCACGCAACCGCAATAACTTTAGCTCCAAGAATCTTGCAGTATCTTTACCCGGGACAAAGCACCCGGACGAAACTTTAAGCTCTAGTTGTAACTTATACAACCAGCAGCTGTAGTGTACAGTTAGGTTGGTTGTCGAAATAGCGGCACGGTACGTTGGGTAAATCCATTTCTGCCTTATTTATTGTGTCGTCTCACAAGAGTTCGTTCGTTCTGGTACTTAATCCTGGACGTACGTTACGCGTGTCATAAAACCGCTGTCCGCGTGATCCAAACAGGAATTAAGTTCGGAGAATACATACACCATGACACTGACAGCTGAGCTGCGGCAGCGGTTTATTTGCCGGAGTTGCGAGACAGCACACGATGAAACAATAATGCCATCGTACGCCTCTGTCAGGTAAACAGGTAAATTTGATCATTCATTTAAATCACGAACCTTATATCCGAATATCCGTTTGTTTCTTGCGCCACGTTTCATACTTCTAAAGAGCTCTGTCAAAATCTGTCCACAGTTTATAATTTTTGTACATCTTTTGCAGACATACACACGCACTCGCGCAGTCAGAGACTGAGTTTGATGTAGTTGAGACAGTTCGTGGAAATGCTTGCACAGCCGGGTCACGATTTACTGCAGTGTTGCTGTTGTCGTCCGTGAGACAGTGTTTTGGAATGTAAGTTTAACATTTTTTTGGAATGTCACGGAAAGGATGTTTCGTGAGTAAGTAAGTGAGTAAAATGTAAATTTATATAGCGCATACTCAAAACAATATCGAATGCACTTAATAGATTTTGTCGCCAGAATTTCATATCGCTCATGCCTGACGTTTGCTGCATTCAGACATTGTAGACGGGACTACGTCACTCACCGTCGATAAGTTACATTTCGAGACACTCCAGGAATCAAAGGAAGGGAACCCGCATTACAGGACATCAGTCGGCGGCGGCGAAGTTTAACGAACGGCGCATCATCAGAGCCACGATTCAGCGTCGAACGGACGGAAACTGTTGATTGCTGCCAGTGCCGCCTCGAGGCAGCTAGACCACCAGCGCAGCGCCAGAGCAAACACGACGACGCCAGGAACTTGTCTGGATTCCGGTCACGTGTCGTCGTCCGTCCTTCTCACGGCAGCAACCGCTACCGCGCCGGCGACGACGCTTTTTTACAATCACCTCGCTCGATGCACTTTCGCTCGCTTAATGCGTCGTAAAACTGAATTTGTCGCGACAATCTTTGGAGGAAACCTGCATGAGGATATACATGTAATTGACCTACATTGTGAAGCTTCATATATAAAAAAAAATCCGTTACTAGTAGGCTAGGCTGTTAAACTTATCGATCAGAAATAGTTCATGAGTATTTGCAAATCGCCGAATGTAAAGCATTTGAGAATTGTATTGTCCGCGTGTTGTCTGAAAAATATCTACAAAAGCCATGAACGGATTATATTGTATTATGTTACTTAATTGCATTGTCAGCGACAACGTAAACATACACACGAATAAGCAAACAGAAACAAAGATTTTATGTCAGTTTCATTTATAATAGAATTCGGTAAAGCTGCACCTCGATATGTAGGCTGGTATATCGGCTATAGTGGTGCCAGCAGTGTCGCCGCCACGACAACTTGTAGAAATTTACGCAAATCGCACCCCATAAATTTCACCTATTGTGGTCGTCGTCGTCGACAATTTAGGTTTTTTGTGTGCGACTTGTGTCCGATGAGACGACGTAAATTTCTGTTCATTTCTAGGAACGTGAAAAGAAGAGTGAACAGCTTTGACGGACGCAGGCAGCAGTGCAGGACATTGAGAGAGCAGTGGGTTGGCGCGACTTCACAAAAGCTTCGCGACCACAAATCACCGACGATTAAACTGTTTCAATTAATTGTACTGCTAGTTGTGTGAGATACTACATACATACATACATACATATATAT
>Ga0209367_1000201_pt1 | contig 49396 bp, 36 predicted proteins | sample WorMetLIZISLAND2_FD_187412 | JGI IMG/M metagenome (GOLD analysis project Ga0209367, IMG submission 187412) | Marine gutless worms symbiont microbial communities from Max Planck institute for Marine Microbiology, Germany - Olavius geniculatus... ... | reverse complement strand
GGCACAGACATGCTGCTTATCATAACAAGCACTGGTGACAGGCTTTTTAAATTTATCAACATCGATGACCTTGAATGACCTTGAACCCTAAAAATATTGATTTAACGTGATTTTTTTGGCGATTTTTTGCTGCAAAAGAGTGAATTACGACGAAATGGATGGAGATAGACTACGATTACCTGCGAACAGGAACTGCTATAGGCTTTCGCGCGTCTCGTGAGCTTTGCTCAAATTACTTGTTAGATTTTCGTTCTGGATTTGTTGTGCAACACGCTGTACAACAAATGCACAATAAGTCATAGAACACATCTTAGCACGCTGTACGATTTGTTGTTTATCAAATTTCTAATTATGAGTGATCGACATGCGACAGTGGACTCGAATCAGACTCAAATTCTAGTGAAACATCCATCACAGTGGGTTGAGTAATAGGCCTAAGCAATCTGTGTTTTGTATGTGCTTGGATCTGACGTTGATTATGCAGATGATTAATTTAATTCAGTGTATTGTAAAATAAGTTCTAATGTTAATAGGTCGGACGTTATTTCGACTGACTGATCTTGTGTTATCGGTAGCCAGAAAAATCACCCAGTGAGTGTGACCTAGACTCCCCCCCAAAAAGAAAAAAAACACATCGAAAGCGCTGAAATCGCGAGACCTGACAACGCGACACCAGATCTGTTAATACATAACAATCTTTCAGGAAAAAAAACTAAGAAAGTGCAGCAGCCGGTGCCGCAGTTCCCTTCGACGTGTGCAATGGTTAAAACTTTGAGGAAGCGTCAGTAGCGGGATTTTAGCACGTTTAGAGCGACGCTGCATGGGGGTAGCAGAATGTCGGTTCTACACGGTGTTTCATAAAAGGACCCCTTTTTGTTTCATTTCATAATTTGCTCAAATTATGAGCAATTTACATAAAATTTTTACCAGTTGTAGCTGAAAAAAAAATACTAATTCGAAGCATTTGAACAAAATATGGCAGTTGATTAAATATTCTTTGCTAGTCGTGATGTAACGCTGACGTCATAACGTGTTACAGGTAAAAACTTGCTAGTCTCAACTGGTGCTGTCAGTTGCTACCCTGCTTCGATGGTGAACTTAAGTTTAAGTTTTAAGTTTTAGTTTGCTAATGAAAAATGCTTATCGTGTCAGCACTGAGCAACATGGAAACATGAAATCGGGCGTCCTGTGATCCAAAAACTCAACATCTTGCAAGCTCGGTGTGATAGTGCACTGTCTTGCTCGAACATGTAAAAGACCAACTATTCGTACAGACATGTAAATTCGATCGCTTTGCACGTTTTTGTGGCTGCAACTGTGAAACTTCAAATATTTGACACCAACGAACCAGATTTTTTTATGAAACACCGTCTAGTATAATATGCTCAGGCAGTTATCAGGCGCACGATCGGCGTAAAAGACGCGTACGTAAGTGATGCGGGCGTCCAGAACGTCGTTCGTTGTCTAATGAGTCTGCCGCTGGTGCCGCATTCTGCCATTTTCTCGGCGCTCATACGGAGTCCCTACAGCCGCATGCGGACAGCAGCAACAGCAGCGAGAACGAAGTCGTGCCAGTCAGGCGCCCATGCCAGCAGTGACGAGCTGACGACGTCAGCGGCGTCGAAATTAGCAACGTTGCTGCATTAGCCTCTGACGACTGCTGTAAAGTCTGCCTCGTGCAGCCACGTGCTAGATTCACACACACTGGTGCCGTGCTGCCGTGCGGACACGCACGCTTCTGTGAAGCTTAATATGCTACGCGCATGTCAGATATGGCTGCGGGATGTACAAATGACGAAGAACACAGCTACAGGTTGCAGATGACAGCAAAGACACTTGCATATAACAAGTCTCACTATTCACCTATGCTACTTTAATTGGTCTCATATTGTCCAGTTTCGCGATGTCAGGTCTCGCGTTTTCAGTCGAACATCGGTTTAGCCGCGATGATTAACGAGTCGTGATTTGTACGCAACAAGTAGGCCCTAATCTGAGTAAATCTCACGTGACGCGCAATAGCGCGTCGGCGCTACCACCTTGGAAATAGGTGTACGACATGCAATAAAATAACAATGCATTTTGAAACGGTACCGAAATTTTAACGCTTCCGTACGAGAGACTTCTCGAATGTCGCAGATCGAAGCTCAGACGGTTAAAATTACGTTTTCTGCTGCAAGTTTCATATGCAGGTTGTCTATCTCTAGTAATTTTGATCGGTACTGGCAAAAGGCGGTTTCGCAGCGTAAGCTTGGAGGTCAACATTTAACAAATTGTTTTCGTGACTCGGAGAATTCTGGATCGCCGAAAAGTATAGGCCTATACGGCTACAAGTCTAATCTTTGCAGGCCAGCTGTGCTTTTTCAGGCGATTGTTCGTGGTAAAAGCCGGCCGATGTCAAGCGCGATTTCTTTTCGTTTGCTCGCAATTTTCGTATCTTATTCAAAAAACGCAACAACGCCAAAGCGCCCTCGCACCGAGCAATGACAACCAATTTTGAGTCGGATACTGCAGTGAATTATGCGTCGTAGCCGGAAATCGGGAAAAAATCAGCAAAACACGGTTTCTGGACTTCCATAACGGTTTGGCGGTGGCTATTTGTATTCTACCTACGAATTCCTCGCATTCAGTTTGTGCACTGCAGTTCCGCATGCGGATTTCTCATTATATACGTACAGTCCTCGAAAACACGTACGTCTATAGGCCTATCAAACAATTCCGGCGTATGATCACTCAGAGTCATAGAGATAGCGACTGTGAATGGTTTGAGTCGTTGGACCATGACAAGCAAAGGGCAGACACGGCCGATTGGAAAATTTTTGAATTAGCCAATCATTTTCGAATTCGAATCGATTCTCGAAGATTTGCAGGTCCTTATATGTGCAAATAGGCTCTGTATAATTGTTTACCTTGTAATGAGTTGTTATTTTAGTTTTGCATTCAATATTTTAAAGTTTATGTGTAGTAAACTAATGTCACTTTTTCCTCTTTTATTTGTTAGTTATCGAAGTCAAGTAACTGAATCGAATGGCGTAATTGTCGATTTTTTTTGTCCGCACAGCACTATCATTTCTTGACGTAGGCCTATGTATGCAAAGTTTGTTTTGATTCAGTGTCAAGACTCAAGATGGCGAAAGATGACGATGGAGATTGGAAATCTTGTGTAAAAGCTATCTTAAGTGCATCACAAACGTCGTACAGTAATAGCAGTATTCCCAACCTTGTCGCATTGATCACAAAGAGGTGAAAATGGCAGCATTTTTGTTTATTTTGTTCGTGTACTACGCCGTAGTTTAGTTTCTGTTTAGCCGGTCTAGTCTTAACGTCTGCTTTTGAGTGGCAGGTTTACTGGTTCGAAAAGTCTGATTTAGCCGGTCTAGGGGGTGGGTCGCCAGAGAGTATAGAGGTTGTGCAAGACCTAGTGAGTTTAGGCAACAGAAGAGCCCAACGTTACCGATGGCTGGCCTTGGTGTGAATGTGGGGCAATGCTCCAGGAAAGTACAGTAAGGCAAGGCACCGTCGCAAAAATTCACCCTAGTCTCCCTAGACCACTGTTTCGAAGTTTAGGGTGGTGAATTTCTGCAACAATGTCACACAGTAATGTCAAGCCAGCCATTTAGTCTTTGACACTCTTGAGTCGGAGACAAGTTCCAAGTGTCACATGCACCGTATGCACGTTGTGCACATGTGAAGTTCTTGCGGATGGCACTAAATACCGAAAGGTCAGTGCGAGCGGTAGATTGGCGATCTCGCACTAGAGAGCACAAAATTACTAGCAGTAGATCGCCATTTATCTAATTACATTTACCGGTATCTCATTGTTAATGTAAGAATGCAGGGGAGCCACATTTTTTCACTGCATTGCTAAGACTGTGGTTGGAACAGAAATGTTATCAATTACCAAGCGTTAAATAAAATTTATTTAAAAACACTATAGTTCTAAGTCCGTGTTACAAAAAAAACAGCTTCGGCTTGAGATGGACTCTGATATAATACTGAATAAGCCTGATTTAAATACGTGACAGTGTCATGGTATGGTTTATAGACCTTCTATGTCTACCACGCATATAAGTTCTATCATCTTTCCAATGATGTATCTACCCGATCTACTTCTAGCAATTTTCCAGTGCTTACAGCAAGATCGCCGATCTACCGCTAGAATTATTGATACCGGTACCGAAAACCTTCGAAAACGTGTTTGGTAGTTTTTGGTAATTTTTGATATTGAAAACCTAAACCCAACCCCACCTTTAACTCTAACCCTGCACCAGAACTATGGCCGACCTCCCATCACTTGGATCCATCAGATCTGCCGGGACACGGGAATATCAGTGACTGACGCGTCATGATGATGATTATGCCCAGTTTGCTGTCAGTTCATAAGGTGGAAGACACTGTGCTGTTATCTGGATGGACACTACAGTGATTGACGGAAGCATGTGTGAAGTGGTGTGAATTATTTGCTTTGTTTAAAACATTAAACAGTTAAGTATGAAATTTATAATGTTTGTGCTTATAGAGAGCAAGAAATACTGCACCATGATGATGACCTGGAATCTTTCTACTCATCATTTGTGGCTTTGGCAACGCATTACTTGTGTCTTGGAATTGGCTCATGTATGTCGTATTTGCTGTGTATTATTTGTCACTCTCTTGCATATATTTATAATGTACGACATTGCAGCATTCGAAAAGCAATCAGTTTTTAATAGCATCATTCTGTCACTTGAAATGTATGCATTTCTTATGTGTATATATATGTAACATAACAAATGGCATGGTGGATGCCAGAATTATCACCATGAATTTGAGCCACTTTTTGATTTTTTTTCAGGTCGTCTGCTCATTGCTTGCTACCCAGTATGCAGATGCTTTGTCTTAGCTATTGTAGAGGTGTCTGTCTTTCCATCTGTTTGTTCATCTGTGTGTTTATCATGCTGTGCAATTCTATCAATACGGTGTAATGTGCCACTTGATGATTAGCTGATATTCCTGTGTTGTGTGTCGTGTATCACAGTGAACAGGTCAAATATCATCGAGGTTGCAGCGGCATGCAATGTAGTGTTACAATTTCTGCTTGCCCGCCTTCGCCAGCATCATGAGCATTGTGCTATTTCTAAGGTAAGGCCAACTTTTTATAAATTTTGATTTCAGTCATTAATATATTAGCCGGTCATTTTGGTGGTAGGACGTTGAGGTTCGACCAGGTTCAGTAAATGAACTTTTGTGAATGGTTAGAGTGGGATTTTTTTTAGCTTAATCCTACTCTTAGTTAAGAGGAAATGTGGACTGTGGAGATTGAGTCAACATCTGTAAAAGTATAGGAAAGATCCGAAAGAACCATAAAATGGTTGGACTATCGAACCTTCAGATTATTTAGCTGCTCCCCAGCGAAAGGACAGGAAGGCATCGACTTGTTCAGAGACTTTCAAATGTTGCAGCATTCAAGTTTGGTTTGTTTTAATAGCTTTTCTGTAAGTATAATAGCTCTGTGTCAGTGATGGTATGATGCTGATGGTACAGACACACATGATGGTGTTGATGAGAAGCTTATGTAAAGGCTCGTCAACCAGTCTACTGCCAAAATCAGATGTCATCACCATCGCTGCACTGTTGAAGGCTGCCAAAGCTCCGGCTGGCTGCACTATTGCCGAGTCTGGTATGTCTCAGCAGGTTGTGTTTTTGTAGTCTTTTTCTGTTTTCAGTTTGGTACACTGTGATATTATTATGTTTAGCCAGAGCCAAGTAGTATCTTTTTGGTTGTTATTTTCCAAGTGCACTGACCATAATGCATGTGTGTGTATTGTGTTTCTTTAGGAGTGAGCATTTCTTAATATTTTAATTTGTATGCGAAACTGTCATTTCATCAGTTAGATTGAACTGCAGTGTAATGTGCCAGTGGCATTAGTAAATGGGCAATGGGCATCTTAATAGATGTTTATAGATTAAATAGCGTAAAATATGAATGAAAGTGATACATATAACTGGGGATTTATAGCTTACGTGTAATACATAAGCCAGTTGCCTACCTGCTTAATCTGTTTAACTTCCTAGGAATATTGCTTAAGTTCTTTCTTAAGTTCTTAAGGCAGCACCTTAGTTAAGGACAATTATCTTGTGGGTTTTATTGCAATTTTTTTACGCACGACAGCATGTAATGCTTCGCACATCTTAGCCATCATCTAGGCGTCTGTCTGTCTGTCTGTCTGTCCGTCACACTGTGGCACTGTATCAAAATGGCAACACCTAGAATCACAATATCTTCACTGCAGGCTGCCCCAAGGACTCTAGCTTTTTTGCGACAGAGTATCGTACTTTTGGATAAGGGGGTCCCCCTCGAACGAAAGCGTCAAAGAGGGGTACCCCCTTAAAAGGACGTTATTTTGCCGCCATTGGCTCATTTAGTGTGAAAACAGTTGCAGTTAGGTACAGACATGCTGCATATCATAACAAGCACTGGTGACAGGTTTTTAGATTTATTAACATCGATGACCTTGAACCCCAAAAGAGGGGTTTGTGGTGAATTTTTCGCGATTTTGGCCTGCGACACATTTTAAGAGTGAATTGCATCAAAATTGCTGGAGATAGACCAAGACAACCTGCACATTCAATTTTTAGCACTAAACGCAGATTTCAGCAGTACAAGTCGCGACCCCCTAGGTTCAAGGAGGCCTGCGCAGATGGGCATCAAAGATGGCTACCTCCCTAAAAGTGGTTATTTTACTGCTATTGGCTCGTTTAGCGTGAAACCAGTTGCGGACAGAGACAGACGTACTGCTTATCATAACAAGCACTAGTGTCGAGCTTTTTAATGGTGTCGACATGATGACCTTGAACCACAAAAATAGGGGATTTTAGTGTTTTTTTGCAATTTTTGGCTGCGGTGCACATTTCAAGAGTGAATTGGGCTGACAGCGCTGGAGATAGTCCTGGACAACCTGCCAACAGGAATTGCAAAGGCTTTCACACGTCTCATGAGCTTTGCTCAAATTACTTGTTGCAAATCTTGTAAGCCTGCTTTTTTTTGCAAGCTCAACTTATGAACTTTTGTTAAATACAGGCTTTATGTTTATATCGACTGAACAGTCACAGATTATGCTTGTGTTTTAACTTTCCCCTGACCTTCGTTAGACAGTTTTCTGAGATTAATGACTGTTGCGAGGATAATGGAAGATTATTAGAATTGTTGTTTCTGTTACATAGGCCAGCCCATAATAGACTGTTCTTACAACTTTAGGTGTAGGTTGATATTCTTGGGTTTTTTTCTGTAGAGGTGTAACTTTTTGTTCCATTATTGTAAAGGTTGAACATTTTGTTTTATTAAATTATGTGTTTGTGCATTGCCTGGAAAGGCCGTCCTTGAAATGACTCATATCGTGTCAGGTGGGACATTGAACTCTACTGACTCACTCGCTTGCATTCTAATGGTATTTTAATGACATACAGATATTTTGGAAGAGGAGGATAGTGTGGCAAGCCTGTCTTCTCAAAAGCAGCACACGCGGAGTGTTTCAACTGCTGCCAGCTACTCACAGATGACGGCTGTGTTCAACGACGTCGCTACGTCACCAAAGAAGTTTCAGCTCCACGCTGCAGCGCCGACTCTAGACAGCTCCGAGACAGTGACCGTGGTCCACGTGGCTGATGACTCTACAGCCGTGTCATGTGGAAGCGGCGCTGAGATCAGCGACATGTTTGCCTCACTCAACGTCGCTGCACTGCATAACCTCGGTGGCGGAGACGTCCTGCTTGAAGTCTGTGACTCGGCTCTTGTCTACCTACGTCGTTACCGCATAATCTACGAGGAAGACCTGACGTTGGCAAATGGTCAGGAAATGAAGCTCTCGACAAGCCTTTCGGATGTGCTCTCTGTTCGAATGAGGTGTGTTAGCCTTGCAACTGTCAATTTTTTTTACAAATAAATCTTTCCGTGAAAATTCTGCATTTTGAAAGTTAATTTTTTTTTTCTGTCAGAACAAATTGTTTTGTTTGTGTATCTTGAGGGAGACTTTAAACGGTGCACAAGATAGTAGTTACAATGTGTGAAAGGTTAGTTTGTGTGGGCTGGTGAATGGCATGGTGTCATGATGGCTACGGCATAATACTTGTAAGTAATACCGGTAGATTGTAGGTTTGACTAACACTGTGTTTTTGTTTCTCAGTTGGGAACAGCTCTGGCCAGTTGTTCAGTAAGCTCAAATTCCATTACGCCGACTTTGCGACAAAGTCCACGACAAGTTCCTGACAAAGTCGCGGACTTGTCGCGGACACAAATCATGAAAGTCGGCAACGTGATTTGTGTCGCGACTTTCATGATTTGTGTCCGCGACAAAGACTGAAACTTCATGATTTCATGATTTGTCACCGTTTGTGTCCGCGACTATCATGATTTGTGTCCACAACTTTCCCCACGGTGAAGTTTTGGTGAAAGTCGGCGTAATGGAATTTGGGCTATAGCCAGTTGCTGGCCAAACATGTTTCTGTCACCAAGCCATATAATTTTTTAGGCCTATTGGTTAAAGATGATTATTTTCTGTGGTCAAGTAACTTCTGGCCTGCCGGATAGTAAAAGCAGCCTGCTACCAGGTTTGACTATGCCACCTGTTAGATGCTATCCAGACTGGGATTTAGCTCGAAGCACAACTGCCTTATCATTTACCTGACTACTTTTATCACGTCAAATATAGGCAAGTTTGTTGTAACAAATTTTGTTGAATGTGTACCAGGATTGTAGAGACTGTTTTATAAACCCCAACCGAATCGGTTGTATTAGATTTTGTTTTTTTCCACTTAAACCCAGGTTTTATAAAAGGTCCAAGTTGATGTCAAGTTTTGGGGTTATCTAGAGTTTTCGTTTATTAGAATGCTAGATACTATCCACTTGAAATAAATATCTAAAGATTTGTTAATTCATAGGTTTACAAGTCTTTGAAACTTAGTCGTAGTAAAATATTAAATTATCATACTTTGGTTCCATAGTTTTTAGTTGTTTTTGGTGCTTTACTTAACTAAATCCAATCGACTGGGTTTTTTTGGGTAATGGATGTGTAGCCGGGACGAACCGTTGTCTCAGTCTGTGCGATGCTTGTGACAGTCTGCAGTCGGTGCTGAATGACATCTCGGTCGTCTGGCGTGTCTTCTCGTTGCCTGTTCTGGAACCTATGACCCGTGAACGTCTTAAAAAGATTGTTGCAATCACCATGAGTTGTCTGCATGCTTCGCTGGCGGCTACCATGGCAACGAGCGTGGTTGCCATGACTACTGGAAGCTCGCAGATGCGTACTGGTGCAGCGAGCAAGGACGAGGAAATTGATGGATATGCGAGCAGCATCGTCAAGAAATCGGTAACCAGTTTACGATCTGATTTTATTCTTTTGATGCAAAGAAATGTGCAGTTTTTTTATGTGCCATTACCTGCAGTTTAGTGATACTGTTGGTATGGCATCAGAAAGGTCATCTGGTAAGAAAGTCTTTGCCAAATACTGCAGCAGGCAGTCAGCTAATTGCTTCAGTACGTTAACAATTGACACTGTTCGTTGAGTTATAAGAAGAGTGTCCAGTTTATAAGAATTGCAGCTTCAGCAAGTTCTGCACATGTGTCCACTTTTTGGCTATCCGTCTTAAGTCAGATTAGTGGAAGAAAAATTGTCTGGTTTGACGGAAACCGAAAGACTTCACGGTAGCAGCAGTTTGATCATTTGTGAATTCAATAATTTCGATGTTATGCTGTGCTTGTCTTGTATTTTAACAAATGCATATGGTGAGTTGAATTGAAGTGTTTGTTGTTGTGCGCTGAATCATAGCTGGAAATATTGAACTGGGTGTCGTCAGCAATACGCAGTTCATCAAAAGGCGGAGGACATGTGAGTTTTTATTGTTTAGCACAGGGTTCATTTTGTTTATACTTATGTGTACCGTACTGGTAGCTTTATCTTCTGTACTTTCATGGTGTTGGTTTGGTGATAGGAAAGATATCTTGCTTGCAACAAAATTCTTTTCAGACAACTCTTGAAAGTTTACTTTAGAAGTTAACGTTTTGAGCAAACAATAGGAAGTTAGTAGCACTTGTTTTTAACTGTAAGCAGAAGTTGTCCTGTGGATACGTTTGAATAGGTTCTGCAGAACTTTCATATGATCAGTATGTGGTGTCTGCTGCGTGGTCTGAGCACCATATTGCACCTCGGCCCAGCTGCTGGTGCACTGTCAGATCGTGGCAAAGAGTTTACGGCTCCGGCTGGTCTTGGTGTCAAGACCAGGACTCAACCAGCTGCTGATGTGGGAGCATCGTCAGCAACGGCTGGGGCGGGCAAGACACGGGAGTCCACCGCAACCATGGGCCGACCTTCCGCTGGCAAAATGTAAACCGACTTCTGCTAACTGTTACACTCAGTACAATACACAGTTAACTCTTTATATGGTGCAAATGCACAAATAGTTTGTAGTGATTTCTAGCATCGAAGTTCAAGTTAGTAAAGAGCAGAAAAGAATTTTGAATTTATTTCGATAGCTTTTTAATTCTTCTTTGAGTTTGAGTTGTTGGTTGTTCTCAACTTGTTGCTCTGCTCTTCCTTGTACTTATTTCTCCTGCAAATGCTGCGGCTTATTCCCCGTTGCTATTTACTGGTTACTTTTTTCTATCTTATCAATAATTACACATTCAGTAGAAGGTGGCATTTTCTGCTGGTTACACAGTGTGTTCGGTCCGCATAGTTTTCCTACATCGAGCCTTGTCAGTACTTGGATTGGTAACTTAGTGGACAAGTAAACCATTTTTATACGTAACTAACCACTTAGGTCAACTGAGCCTGGCCATTTATCTGCAATGAGTTTCAGCAAGTGTTAGCACACAGTGCGATGTGCTAACCGTAAACGTAAAGTAAAAAACGTAAAGTCCTTCCCGAGCCTTACGGCCCATAGGGCAGCGCTGATCTCCGTTTCTTAAGGCCCTCAGCCAGACACCAGTTTTTACACTGCGAGACCACGGATACGGGGCCAGTGTATCGTGCGGTGTGCCTGTTTACGTCCCAGCGGTGAAGCCGGTACCAAATTATACTGCTTGGTGACAGAGGCACATGTGCGTAAACGTTCTGTTTGTCCGTCTGTTTGTGTGTGGACATGATGACTCATGATGCAGTGGCGCCTGCATGACGTCATAATAGCTATGACGTCATTCTACAGTGCAAGCAGCAACGCTGGCATACTGTTATCACTTTCCTTTCCTGTCCTCTGTCAGAAGCGGCTTTCCCCTCCTCTCTCCCTTTACCTAGTATTTACCCTTGACCCCTGTTGCCATGGCAACAAAATTTTGGACAAAATGGGCTATAACTCGGCTTGCACAAGAGATATCTCTGAGATCTTTGTGTAGTAGTTAGTAGTAGCTAGTAGTAGTAATAATGTTTAAATTACTTAACGTGGCGGAGATGTGCTCTCTCATAAGCGCCATCCAGTTTTGTCTTGTGTTGTTATGTGGCATGCTTTGCTGTCAAACAGTCATGCTGGGTTTGGTCCACTCTGCGTTGCTCTGGCCGACTGTGCTCTCACGTTGATGGAAACTATCATGGCCGACTTGAAACTTGAGAGTCTTTCCCCGACTGCGGTATGTTGTTTTCCGATGTGGCATAGTTTCTTTCGCAGTTTTGAAATTTGTCACGTAAGACCTGCTGTTGCAGTTTAACTGTTCTATTTGTTACAGGATGTGCTTTGATGCTGTAGTTTGATTCACGTCATATGGCTAATATGGATTGCTGTCAAGAAATTCTTGGTCGCGTTACTGGCAGCAAATGTGTGGACCGGAAAATTGGTGAATTAGCATGCATGATGATGATGATGGTTAAACACATCACTGCATGTGGCTAATACACTATTTAAGGTGATAAAAAGAAACAACAAAATAATTAATCCACTGTGCCTGTTTCTTTTATTTTGCCTTGAATAGTACTAGTAAGTTAATGTATTAGCCACATGCAGTGATGTGTTTCATCTTGTTGTAAATGGTTGAATGATCATCATATGCACGATACAGTTGCACCGTTTTTATCAGATTTTTATACTGGAAAATGCCTGAGATTGTCGCATGGCTTTACGCTCAGTCCTACTCTTTGATTTTATTTAAACGAGCCATTTTTAAAATTATTTTTTTTTATGTAACTGTAGGCTGTTTTGTTTTGCAAAAATGGCTGTGTTTGTAAATACAGTGCTTATGATTGATGCTTTATGAATCTGTATTATTGTTATCATGGTCAATATTAAGGTTATTATTTTTTCTATGATTGTTCACAGAGTGAAGCTGCTGAAGACATGGAGGCCAAGTTGACTCTGTTTGATGAATATCTGGCCATACAGAGAGTACGCCGGCTCGTTCACTGTGTCAACGTCACCAATTTTTTGACGTTTCTTCTTGGACAGTCATTCAAAAAGGTATATGCACTTTCAGCATGTTTCTTCCACACACCATTAATTATGCATATGCAAGGCATAGTTTATGCTATGCTAGTTTCTAGCTGATCGTACTTAAGTAATGGTTGAGCTGTTGTCAATGTTGTCATCCATTGGTTTGTCGTTCATCTGTCTCTTTGTCTTGGATGCATTGTGTTAGATAGGTGCAGGTGTTAGATGGGGCCTAGGTAGCTATCGATCATTGATAAGAAGTTGCATATTGGTTTTCAAATGACGTAAAAATCATCGACCGTGGATGACCTTGAAGGTCACTGACAACCAGTGCGGTCAACTATCCTAACGACCGCTGGGCTTCTTGCATAAAATTGCGAATGGCTTAGTGGTTGCTTCTATTGAGTTTATTTATTTTAGTTCTTTGATCCTGATGACTGTGTTGACATTCCATCGGGGGTGTTGATGCTGCAAACATGAAATTGCGGTGCTAGTTCTCTGTTGTGTTAAAATGTCTTATGAACAGGAAGAAGGTATGACAACCACTGTTACTTATCATTTTTGTTTAAGTAATCAATTTCTTTGCAGTTACTTTGGGTTGGGCTGGGTTTGCAAAAGTTTTGCTTTTGGAGGAATGGGTTAGTCATATTTTGCCTTTCCTGTTGCTCAGCCAGCAGAGGCAATCTACTCAAGTGTAGATCTGTCAGAATTAACTACTTTCACTGATCTTCAGTGGTTTCAGATGTTTGCGAAGACAATGAATGCAGATAAACTTGGTTCTTCAGAGTTGTCTGAGGAAACCTTTAAACTATTGTAAATGTACAAAACGTCAGTTTATACACTTGTTAACGGCAACGTTGAAGAACTCGTACATTGAAAACAGCAAAAATTACAAAAGGTGATATTGCCCGCATCACACTGACTGTGTGCCAATGTGCTGCTGAATAATATCACTGTTTTCGATGTGCGAGTTCTTCAATGTTGCCGTTAACAAGTGCATAAACTGATGTTTTGTACATTTATGTTTGCTGTTTTATTAGTAAAATACTGTTTTCCTACTGGTGATCAGTTACAAAGATATTGCACTTTAGATATAAATACGTTAAATATTAAATTTTAATTTTTTAACCTTGAAAGGTTTGCATCTTGCGTGAGGCCACGACGTTTGAGCTATCGTGGGTAAAAATCCCCTAAGGGGTCTGACCTGTAGGTGCGTTGAAGAAAAAAAAGGTATGCGTATAGCTATAGATAAAAATTTTTTGCATATATTTCACCCATTTGCGGAGAAGCCCTCTTTGCATGAAATTTTGCACGACGGGTCCTTTTGTTGACGTAATCGACCATGCCAAATTTAATTTCTATTGGGTTAGGGCGTTTTGATTCTGTGGGGGTCGAATTTTTGGTTCTCTCATAGGAAAGAGAAGTCGCCGTTAACACAGGGCTTGAACTACCGTTCAGCCTGTGATGTGAGTTGTGTGGTTGTGGTTGGCACTGTCTGGCTGCTGTAGCTATTGACTTGCTGTGATCAGGGTTTGTCTCTGGGGAAGCCGCAGTATCGTCCGGAGGATGGAGCCATGGTGGAGATTGGCTCAGATGCAAACAGCAACAGTTCTGACTCCAACACGTTCTATGAGGAGGATTTCAGCAGCTCGGATGATGGTATGTCGTGTGATTTTGAATCTGATTATCACCAAATCTATTGTTGAACGTAAAAACTCTTTTAGAAATCAGTTCCATACAGCATAGTCATTGATTACTGGTTATTATGTTATGTTTAATTTTCCAAGTTAACAGCACTTACTGTACGTGCAGTGCCATCACTTTCTGATGCAGATTCTCATTTGTTCTCATTTCTGATTTGTTTATTTTTGGATTGACGTTCAGTTTATTGGTGTGTTGGTAGCCTGTTGGACTCATAACTGAAAGGTTGTTGCTTGACATGCAACTCGAGTCATCGAGTAAGCAAGTTACTGACCTACTGTGTGATCATACTAGAGAGACAAGAAAAGGAATGACAATATCCGTCGCATCCTCGGAGTAGCGTGCATCACGGACAAAGTACAGGAGGCCAGGTTGAGATGGTTTGGGCATGTACAACGCCGAGAAGAGGAGGATTGTGTCAGGAGATTCTTGGAGGCAGACGTATGTGGACAACGGAGTAGGGGAAGACAGAGAAAAAGGTGGATTGACGTCGTGAAGTACAACATGGAGGACTTGCGGGTTGACCTGATGGACGTGGAGAATAGAGCCAAGTGGAGACGGAGAACCCGTGTGGCTGACCCCTCACCCGACGGATCTAAACCAGCCTGAAGGAGAGAGAGAGAGAGAGTGAGAGTGTGTGATCATACTAGACCTGAACATTACACGATGGAAACTTTAGCTGGTGAGTTGTGGTTTAGGTTATGGGCTGAAGGCATGATTAGAGCACTGGTATGTCTGCTGGCTACTCTGCTGATTTATATTTGCCAGGAGTTTGGTGTCTTGTTTTGTTTGTACAACAAGGCGTTGAGGCTTTGTTGTGTTTGCCAGGTGGCAGGCAGCAACATTCTTGGTAGTGGTTTGAAGCCTTGCTTGTAGTCAGTGATTGTGAGTAAATGAATGAAGCAGTATAATTTGGTGCCGGTCAAGGGGCGGTGATGCTCTCTGGCTGGGAAGATAACTGCAGGCCTGACTGCCTTTGACCGGGATTAGCTCCGGGCCCAAGGCTCGTTTTGAGTATGGCAGTGTTTATCAACCTTTTTGTTGCCACGGAACCCTACACAAGCGTGAAGGCCATTCATGGAACCCCATTATTTTTACTGGCAAGCTGCAGAACCCTTGGCAGATGCTCGCGAAACCCTTGGGTTCCATCCGTGAGTTCAGCAACGTATGCGAGGATGAAGCAACAGAGTGTCTACGAACTCATTCCCATAGCACGGCACTGAGGGCAGAGCCATCATGAGAACGACAAAGCAGACAAAGATAACCAGTATAAAATTTGACCACATTAGTAGGCAGCAGTATGTTACTGTTTTTAACCAAACACGACGGGCGAGGCGGTCGTCGACGGCAGCTTAGCCCCTCCACCAACCCAGAAAATTTATCACGTGGACGCCCTCGGAAAAGGCAGGCCTACGTGTCTTTTTAATTTTTCTTAGCTGAGTTTTTAACGAATTGAATTAACTAAGTAAATGGCCAAACGATTTCGTAACCATGACCCTAATCAATACGTTCTTCTTTTTTCTTAGTTTCGGATAGTGCCTTAAAGTTGAATAATGTCGTGCATTCCTATGCTTACGTTATAGTATAGGTCTAAAATGCAAATATGCCAAAATTTTAGTAACAACAAAAATGATTCAACACAGTAAGTCTATGCAGAAAAGACGTGTCTAAACACAATTTCAAATGAAAAAAATTGATGCTGCGTATTTCTACAACTTTGTCTGGCGTGATTTCGCACACTAGGTTATTTTTACTGGCAAGCTGCGGAACCCTTGGCAGATGCTCGCGAAACCCTTGGGTTCCGCGGAACCCCAGTTGAAAATCACTGGAGTATGGGTTACTTTTACCTTATTTTTTTAGTGAATTTTGTGATGACAGATGATGATTCGGAGCCAATCCTCGGTCAGTGGTTTGAGGAGACATTGTCGCCGTCAGAGTCACAGGGTGCCGATGTGCCGTCCCCTTCGAGTGCAACGGGAGCAAATGATGCCAACGGTGGCAGCGGCAAACATGCTCATCATCACGGCAGTACGGACAGCACCTTGTCTGCAGACAAGAAAGAACCTGACACAGTATGTACGACTGCTTGGCTTGCTGCCTCTTTGCTTACTAGAGCTTAAGGTTCTCTTTGTTTACAGCGCAGTTCAGTGTTTGACTTTTGTTGTGAACGTAAACCAACAATTTAGTCTGTTGTTTTTGCAAATATACAATTGTGCTGCTGTAGGAATCAGAATTTCGAATTTTTTGGTGGTAATTTGCTTGTTTTTAGTACATTCTGCTGGCGACGAAGATTCTGCACTTCATAGGAGAGCATTTTCTGCATTCACCAAACAGTGAAGTCAGATCGTGTGTCAGGTATGGCGGTTAATTCATGTTGTGGTTGTGTGGTTTTTATGGTTGTAGTCCCAGCTGATTGTCAAAGTTGTAACTGAGTAGAAATGTGCAATTAGTGGGTCACTGCCAACTGGTGAATTTGGTTAGGTCAGTGCGTTACGTGTTGATGTGTTAGATCCACTGTTGGATCAGGCATATTCCATTTTTGTGTAGGAAACATAGATTGTCCAAGTACGTGCCTGTCTTGTTTATAATCAGTCATCAGCGAACATGTCTGTAGCTTTTGAAAGAGAACTGGTTGTGAAAGCTTTAATCTTTAATATTTAACTTTGGAAAATAAGGTGAATAGTCGACAAAGTTGTCATAGCAGTTTGACTGTGTTTTGTTGTGTTAATTTATACCAGTTTGATGTTTGAACAATACTTTCAGTGCGTGGCAGAACAGTGTTCGAGCAATAGGTTGTGTTTGTGGCACACAGGCAACTTGCACAAATTACCATTTAGACTTTGTATCCATTTGAACTGTTATACACGTTGGCGTCATGGCCGAGAAGGCCAGGTTGCCTTGCCCATAAGTTTTGGGCATTAGGAAAATTGTCATAAATTTTTCTTATCGGAATATTTTCGCCCATAAATCCAAAATTTGAAGCTGAGAAACCCCCCAAATGTGGAAATCTATAAACAGATTGAAATTTTTAGCACCCATGATCGTTTCTGTTAGAAATTTGCAGCTGTATGTTGGAATCCTGTCTGAAGTTTGCAGTGTTTGTTAGAAAAGTTAACTTTCTGCCCTGCTTTTGTTTTTAGCACACAATGCTGCTAGTCATAAAGAGCTATTGGGTTGGATGTGTGAACTGTTTAGTGAGCCACATTTGACTGAAGCACACATGTTTTCGCTGGCGACCTTGATACGTGATCTTGATCGTGAGATGACTTCTGCTCACTCAGGTGCGTTGATTCAGTCATACTGAATTATTAATCATAGCAGTGATTGAAGGTAATAGCATGGTCGATCAAGTGTTCCACTAAGGGTGTTTTGCTAATCACACATCCATGATGAAAAACAACAGACTGTTATATTGATTAGTGAGGTCGCAAATTTTAGTGCTTAATTCTCTATATGTTGTCAAAAGTAATGAAAGCACTTAATCACCCTAGGTCAACTCAGCCTTCCATCCCTTTAGGATAGGTAAATTGAGTACTGGCCTATCTGGCTGGGGTTAATTAAGGCGGGGCACGTTTACCTGTGTCGGGTGGCAGGTAACACTGTGTAATCCCATAGAGCAGGTGACGCTCCGTAGCTCTGAGATGGGCTTCCCATTAAGAGCTATATCACCACCTTTGACCTTTAACCTTGCAATCAATTAGTAATTTAAGGAGCTCTGCAAACCAGTTCAGATTTACTTATCTGATCAGTAGGGCCGCTGTGGAATTTCAAGCTGAGTTGTGGAATTTTCCCTTTGCCATGGAATTTTGATATTTTCGCGGAATTTCAAGGAATTTTGCAGAAGTCGAAAATTTAGTGGCGATTAGTGCGATTTTTGACTTGACGTATTTTTATCACGGAACAAGTCAAACTAAACTGCCAAAAGCTGTGGCCCCTTTCATCGCAATATGACACAATCATAAATAAACACAACACAACTTGACAAAATGCACTTATAAAATGCAAAAAAAGATAGGCAATTCTGTTTGTATGTTACTAGCATAACTCAGCCAATGTCACTTTGCCAGCGGCTCTTCAGAAACGAAAGTTTTTGAACAGGACAGAGCTCAGTTTACTTACAAATGGAAGGCCAGTGCAGTGAGCTGCGGAATTTGGATGATTTTGCCCTGGTAAGCCGCAAATTTTTTTGCAAAATGGCCCGCAGAATTTGGCTAAATTTTTCGCGGAAAACTGGACTCTACTGATCATTGCTGTATGAATAGATCACATTTTGGTTCTCACATTTGCTATTCGTTAGTTTTCATGTTTTTTTTATTTGCAGCTATGATTTGGTAATTCTGTCAAATCAATTTATTCTGTATATTAGTGAACTTTATTAAAATTATTATGTAGTTGTATTGTCATCAGAGCGAAAACAACAAAAATTTCTGCTACAAAACGTTTTTGCAGTGTGTTAATGCAAATATTTGCAGTTTTTATGACTCCGCATGCTATTTTATCTAAGTTTATGTGAATTTGTGCTGTTGACTGTTGTTAAAATGTGATGTAACAAAGGTGTGCTGTACGAAGCATTTTCAGCCGCAATGGCACGTTTCATGCACACACTGATGGCCACTGGTACACTGTCGCCGTCTCTACAGGTTTGCTTTTTCTTGACGCTCAAGTTGCAAGGGCATTCCAAAAGTTCTGATCTTTGACATATTAGATAACATTTTTTTCACAGTCTGTACATCAGTGAAACGAACATTTTTTACTGACTCATATGAGTCTGCTGCAGATGTAATGTCATTGTAAAGCACTAACGCAAACACATAAAATCGGGCTTGAGTCAGTAAACAGTCTACTTTTCATTAATGTACAGATTATGGCAAAAATTGTTGTCTAGTATGTAGAGGCTCAAAATTGTCTGAACGCCCCTCATACTATTGTTTGAGCATTTCTTAGTACTGTTTTCTTTCTGTTCAGGCTGTTTATTGCATCAACATTGCAACATTGCTGCTATGATCAGTATCATCTTCATGCATGACGTGTTTGGTTGGTCAAGTAAGGTGAAGGGCAGTTGGTTTGTGAAAGCCATCTACAGTTATCCCAGAGGTTCTGCCTTGTTACCTGAGTTAATCTTACTGCTGTGAAAAATGTGGCTGGTTAAATGAATCTGAAAGTTGTAGTGTTGGCGTCAGCAGCAGTAAACAAACGCGGAGTCTGTCCAATGCTTTTTGTTCGCTGTAGTCAGTTGTACAGTTTGTATAGCTCAAACAGTCATCCCACTTGTCCTTTAAATCCTATATTTTTCACAAGAGTCCTACTCCTATATTGTCTTATATTTTGACTAAATGTCCTATAAATCCTATATTTTGACAGTTTACATTTCACCCAACAAAAACAAAATTTGATGCGGTTTCTTTGGTGCAAAAATGGTGCAAAAATTCTTTAAAATACGTTTTCAACTGGGGCTTTGCCCCAGATCTCACTGGGGGAGCTCTGACCGCTCCTCTAGACCCCATCAGACTCGTCGAAATGGGGGAAGTTGAGGAAGTTTCTCTGGGGCCCGCGACGTTTCGGGCCTTCGCCGTCACTGGAAAAATAAAACAAACTGTCTGTCCATTTCATTAATTGACAAAAACTTTACTGACATATATGGAAGCCATGCAGTTTGTGTGTTCATGATGCCAGATGCTAGACATTGCACTGGTATACGGGTTGAATACTAAAACACACATGTGTCCTATAATGTCCTATATTTTTATTTTATGTCCTGTATTTTTTGGCCTGTTTCCTATAAAAATTTGCTAATGCAGTGGGCTGACTGCTCAAATCGTGGTGCTGTTTGTTGTGGCTGTGTTATGGGTAGTTGTTTAATGGATTTTCTGTATGACTTTGATAGGCATTTCTCAGTGACTGCGGGTAGCTGGTCACCAACGGTGAGGTGGAATGATGTGCGTGTAGTCAAGTATAATTATTTACGGTGACTTTTTAGTCGACCATACTTAAGTAACGGTCAAGCTGTTGTCATGGTTGTCATTTGTCTGTCCATCCGTCACAGATGTATTGTGATTAAACAGGGCCAAGGTTACTATTAATCACTAATTAGGAGGTGGCATACGCCCTGTCATATTAGAAGGAAATCATTGACCTTGGATAACCTTGAAGGGCGTTATGCCCTATTGTGGCTAAATGGTGCGAGATAGGGCCTAGGTTGCTATTGATCATTGATAGGAAGTTGCATATTGGCTTTCAAATGACATGAATGTCATCGACCTTGGATGACCTTGAGGGTCACTGAAAAGCAGTGCTGTTGGCTATTCTAGCGACAGCTGGGCTTTTTGTTATGTAGTGGTTTTGTTTGAATGTCAGGACGTTCTGCTTCATCACCTTGGAATTAGTCTGAATATGGTCACGATGGAACCGTGGCCACTGCGGATTCGGCCGCGGACGTTGGCTGTATTAGCCGAGGTGTTGCTTTTACGCCAGCAACAGGAGTCGGAGCAGGAGGCGAGTGGTTCTCTGTTGACAGCAAAGCGCAGCAGCGAGACGGCTATAATGCACGTCTGGACGCAGCTGACGACGTCACTTGCTGACGCTGCCGTTGCCACAGACATCGGTCCAGTCAACCCCGCGGACGTTGATGATGTCAACGTGGAACACCTCCAGCTGATTGTCTTACTTTTCCACAGTGGACTTTCGTTGATGCCGAAGAAGACGCTCTGGTTTCAGCTTTGTCAGTCAATCATTCGCGTTGCGGATTCTTTCGGCAAGTCGGGTGGTGCTTCTTCCGACTACCGGCTTGGTGGTATATTGCCGCTGCCACTCACCCGTCTGCTATTGCTTGCCGACTATGTGCTTCACTACTTTTATGACATGCCGACTGCGATTGTCGATCAGGTGAGAACTGTTCACTGTAGGTTATCTTGTCAGGTTTTGTGCAGTTTTTTTAAAGATAATGAATTATAGTCTCTCTTGCTCAACTTTCCTATGTTGTATGCTGTAGTTTGCTTTGGTCACTCAAGAGGAATGGCATAGATTAGTGGAATGTTCACATCTGGACATTGTCCATCGGAAATATTTCTCAGTTGTGTCTCTTAAATACTTAAACATCGATGGTTGAAGATCATTGACTGTATTAACGAAATTGGCCAGACTGTGTATTTTCCACTGTTATAGTGCAGCTTAGTTGCGTTGGTTTCATGTCACTGTGTGCTTCTTTTTTTCTCGGTTATAGCTAAATAGCTTTGATTTTACACAGTAGTTTTATTCATGTAATCAGTACTGGTACCTATTAGTGGCAGGAAATGGCCTTTTGTGTGCTGATGTGCTGTAAAGAAACTACTCACTCACTCACTCACTTGGTCGAGAAGAGTGAATATCAAAGTTGTGCCGAAGCTATGGAGTCTGTTCCTGCTGTGTTCAGGTTCAGTACAATTTGTTTGAGAGGTATGCCGGCAAGACCGATGACATCATCGACTCAAAAGACGTCACAAACAGACGTTACTTCTTGTGTCACGGCATTGAAGATGCCTACTTGAAGCACACTGCAGAGCATACCAAGTCGCCTGCAGACACCTCCGAGCACATTAGACCACGTTTCTATGACATTGCTTCAGCTGACTACAATGTTCAGGTCAATTTTTAGCCGACTGTACTGAAGTATGAAGTAATGGTCAAGCTTATGATATGGTTGCTTTCTGTCGTCGTCTGTTTGTAACAGATATATTGTGGCTAAGCGGTAGGTCCTAGGAGAAATTTTTCACAGGAATAATTAGGTTTGTGTCATAAACCTAGGCATGCAAAATTTCGTCAATCTAGTGCAAGGGGAACATTTTCAAATTTGGGGTTGAATGTATGGGGTGGTTGGGTTGGAAAAATGTGCGCTTTTCAACTGAAAACTGTGCCATATCTTGGAAACAATGACAGATACGGCCAAAGTTGCTGTTACTCATTGATAGGAAGTGGCATACACCCTGTCAGATGAAATGAAAATCATGGACCTTGGATGACCTTGAAGGTCACTGACAACCAGTATGGTCAGCTATCCTAGTGACAGCTGGGCTTCTTGTTTTTTTGTCATTCAGCCTGTGACAGAGCAGTATGAAATTGTGAACATGTGTGAAAGTGTGCTTATTTAAGTTATTACTATGAATATTGATAACTTAGGCTTACATATAAGTAACTCGATATCCACTGACATAGTTGAGCAATGGTGTTGACGCTGTGACATATTTTGCTTTAACAATTATAAAGGTTAGTTACTGGGGACCTTGCCTAACTTTGACTGACGTTAGAAAAATTGTCTCGTTAAGCAAAAGTTGAAAGTAGTAGAATTTAAAAGACATGAATGTTATGGAGACACAACTGCTTTTGTCTCCTTATCGTTTTATGAATTTTCTGTATAGAGCAAGGTGGCCGAAAGTGCCTTGTGAGGACCTTGCCTAACTTAAGCCATAATATGGATGCATCAGCCATACCCAATACAATGTCAGTTACATCTCTAGCTACTCACGAGAATAAAAAGTTTCATAATATTTTCTAATGTTGCATTGTCAACGTCTATGTTTGTTTCTTTTGCAAAATGCATTATGTCAGTTTTATTCTCCCACGTATCTGTAACGAGAACGTTTTTGAGTGGAGTCATATTTTCTTCTCGGCACTGAACCAACTGTGTCAGGGCACTGGTGACACATTGACGGCTGGTTGTTAATCATGTTCCGATGTTATGTTTAGGACACACCAAAGGTGGACGGTCTGGCGGTGAGTTTTCTACTGAGTAATCCAGAGCAGCTTAACTACGATCGGTTCTATGACGCTGTCATATCTCTGTCTGCGGCCGGGTCACGTCGCGACCAACTGCTCAGTTCCAGGTGGACCGCTTTTGATGCGGCAGCTGTCCAGTACCACATGACAATCTGTTGGCGTCTGCTTGGCCATTTACCACCATCTGCTGCATTTGTGAAACGACTTGAAATGTCAGGTCGTAGATTTGAGACGTTAGCTCGTCCGTCACAGCTGTCTGATGGGCCGATGCTGTTGCATACCATTCGCTGGGTGCCACGCCTTCCTCATAAGGCTTTTCAGGTGTGTGGACTGCGGACTTTGTGACTTATAGTAACGTGTTATTGTTCTTCTGTCTCATAAGCATTGGCAAAGATTTCTGTGTTCTGGGTAAATGCTGCATTTTTCCAAAAGTTCATTGTTTCTCGATACTGTTGAGTAATATGCACATGTGCACCATGGTTGGAGTTTTTTTATCAGAAAGATTCAGGAGCATTAGAAGAAGAAAGATGATGCAACCATTTTTAACTATGTTTTGTAATTTGGAATTTTTAAAGCACAGTTCTTCTGCTATTGAAAATGAATTATGAATGCTTTTGGCCTATATGGCATGCACTTTTCAATAATGCATCTGTTTTATGTTAATTTTTTTCTATATTATTTTTATTTATGTATGTGTTGCCTGTAGACAATGTTGTTTTGACATTTGTGCTTTTTTGCTAACATTTTTTTGATTTGAACTGAAATACCAGTGTAACACAGAATTTCGCAGTTGCTTTTTTCATGAAATTGAATGTCACTCATGAAACTCTTTTTTTTCTGCAAAATATTGTGATTTTTTTAAAATTTCTACCAGTTTAGTTTTACTCGTGAAGATTTTAGCATTCACTCTTTCCACAAACTCTTAGAGTATAATATATGGTGTGACTGTTATGCATTGGCAGGTTTAGGGCATGTGTACTCTGTGCAATGAGTTGTATAAATTAATTGATCACTAAATTTAATCTAATGGTTTTTTGGTCGATCGATAGGTGTGGGTGAAAGATTACATCGTGAAACAAGGACTGGAAACTATGAAAGTGGATGTACTGATGTCTGGTGCTATCAGTGCTACATCTAACCGTCAGTTTCACCTATCCCTAGCCGAGCAGTACTTGACCGAGTTTGTCGCTGATTTGGGCATTCCAGATTCCGCGGACATAGTCCCACTCATTAGCTTGCCATCTATTTCAGTTATCTATCAGCTGGATTCTGTGCTAGCCAACACGCAGATGTTGCTAGACGAGCAGTTTCACAAGACACTGTCGTCGGACAAAAACAACTTCTACTCTCCACCAAATAGTGACATTGCCACACGCCTCTTACCGAGCATTCTTTCTCTGGTGAAGGTGTTTGCGGTGTATGTGCGCTCGTATGTTCTGGTGAATGTGAAGCTGGGCGATGATGCTAGTTCATGCAGCGTGGCACCAGATGCGCTGCGTGCATACAATGCTGTAGCTCGCATCTCCTCGTGCGTGAATGCTAAGCTGTCACTCAGCGGAGCAATCAGCTCTCTCCCGGCACCAGTTCGTGCTGCATTTGTGAACTGGAATGCCGGTGGAGGTCCAGATTTTCCACCCATGTCCGACTGGAATGGCACGCTGGCTTCGGACAACATTCCGGCGGAGAGTTACATCGATGCCGTGCAGTTGGCCCACCTGGCAGCTATGCCTCCGTGTCCCGGGTCCTCACTGCGCCATGTCCTGCAGGTGCTTGTGACCCTCTGCGTTGACCTTGCTACCACGTGGGCGCCGGGAGATGCTACCATCACGTCATCCGTTGCCGATGTACTTCTGCCTCTGAGCTGTGAGGTGACTGCCAATGGTTTGTCAGAGATACTTACTGGAGCATTGGAGAAGCTGATAGGTCCAGCTGACTCGGAGGATATGCTTAGTCGTCTGTATAGTCACGTGGTCGGAGTCTGTCGAGACATTATCATCGACCATGTGGCACACGTTGATGAGCACGTCGTTCAGGAGTGTATGCAGTTTCTGGAGAACGGTCTTGACCATGCACCGGCACGAGTGGCAATGGAGCACTACTTGGCTAGGAATGACGACCTGATGACAATCTTGCTGTCGGCTAGCAGTACAGGTCGCAGTGCCACGTACGGCACCAGTGTACTAACGTTCTTCAACAAGCTAGTCCAACTTGCAGACCGCAGTCCGGCAGACCCCAGCTGTGTGGCTATGTGCCGTTCTCTCCAGTGTCTGGCGTCACTGAGCACGACCGTCGTGCAGGACTGGTTGAGTCGGATGGTTGTCATCCCCGCAGGTGGATCTGCTACTGATGATGCCAAGGCGTCGGAGAATCGTCTCCTGCTGCAGAATCTGACCCTGTACATTGTGAAGGAGAGCAGCCACATTGGAGCAGAGGTGGCATCAGCCATCCTTTCCGCTTTGATCCCGATGGGCTCACAGGTTAGAAGTATTTGTTGCAGTTGAATTGTAGGCCATAGCATATTGCTGCATTTGTTGTTGATAAAGTGTGTTCTACTGATAGTGGTTAGTATTGGGTTTTTTAAAGTGTTGAGTGTTGAAATAGTCATCATAGGAAACTATTTCAGAGCTATGGAGCATGCATTGGGATCCACTTTTTATTGGGACACATTCGATTTGCTGTACATTAGAACGTACTGTGTGTAATGCACATGGCTGTAAAATGATTTTGCTTTTCACTAAGGAGATATCTGTGGCTTTGTCATTATTCTGATTATTTTTCGTCAAATGCTTTCTTAATGTTGGCTGAACTTGACTGCCTCAAACAGTTGGTCATTTGATCACATTATGTAGTCATATCTTGATGATGAGTTCTGAGGATAACTTTAGAGACAAGGTTTTTCAGATGATTTTGTGCAAGTGGTTAATAACAGTGTACTGTAGAATGATATAGTATTATTAAAGATTTAGTATATTTGTCGGATGAAACTAATCAATGACTGTTGGTGCGCCAGGTGCTGACAACGAGAGACATAGCTGGGTTTCCTGAGCTGATGTCGGTCATGGTGATGCTAGCGGGGACTTGGCATGGCTCAGGACATGTCATACTGTTCCGCGCAGCGGTTGAGTGGCTTGGGATGTGCAAGAAAGAATTGTCATCACCCCCGTCATCAACTGAAGTGAAACAGGACGAGGTCACAGGTCAAGAGCAGTCGTCATCATCGTCGTCTGATTCGGGACATCATCAGGCACTGCTTGATGCCACGTGCTGTCTGCTGTCATACGTCAGTGATGTGCTGACGGCATTGAAACGTGTCGGCGTCGCTGACAGTCGGACGATGGACCTGGGACTGATGAATGATGCTGATGCACAGACCGGTGATGCAGCTGATAGTGACGGTGTTGATGAGCTTATTCAAGACGATGATGATTCCGCAGCCGAAGACTCAGTACGTTGTCAGTGAAACTGCTTTGCTGTCCAGTGGCTAGATTAACAATGTAAAGATGTATCAGCTTAAAAGTAGAAAAATGCATTGCAGTTACATAGAATTTGTCAAAAATATGTTACGCTCTCTTTTTGGGACCTGGGCCAGTTAACCCGAATTTTGTAAATATAACTAAGCTTAGACTGGTTAAGCAAAAGCCATTTCTGTTCACGCTGTTACTACTGGTAGTACTCCTAAGCCTGTATACTGCTAAGCCTGTAGTCCAGTTGGCTTCTATCAAACCCCACTCTCCATATGTCAGTTGGAACCGGCATCTGGAGTGAGTGTGGATTTCAGTGGAGGTAACTTGTCTCCAGACTTCCTATGTGGATTAATAGAGCAGCCCGGGGAGGTGTGGAGTAGGGATTGCAATCCCGGGATCCTGAAATCCCGGTTGCTAATCTCGAATCTTGGGATTGGCGGCATCCCAATCTTGGGATTTTGGGATTAGAAAAATTCGTTAAAATTGTGCTTTTTTTGCATGTCAAATGATAGAGGTAAGAATTTTAGCCGTCTGATGAATAAAATATTTTATGAGTGCCAGAGTACTACTCCATGCTGCATACTGTAATTTGTATTTTGACAGTCATCTTCACTCTGTACAGTTCAGACATACCTTCCGTAGGGGCCTACGCAACATCCTGTGCATGAAATAAGTCAATTGGGGATACCAAAATGATGACCAATCTATAAAGCCTAATCTAAAAACGGGATCCCGGGATTATGAATTTCTTAATCCTCTGTCCCGGGAATTCAATCCCAGGATTGCAGTCACTAGTGTGGAGTCTGTGGAAAAGGTTGACTACTTGTAGTATTGTGCTGATATTTGCTGCTGCTATGGTATAGGATGATGAGTCGCTGAATAGCAAGCTGTGTACGTACACAGTCACTCAGAAGGAGTTCATGAACCAGCACTGGTACCACTGTCACACGTGCAAGATGGTCGACGGAGTCGGCGTCTGCACGGTCTGTGCTCGTGTCTGTCACCGTGACCATGACCTGTCTTACGCTAAGTACGGCTCATTCTTCTGTGATTGCGGTGCCAAGGAGGACAACCGCTGCCTGGCAAGTCGCTTTTGTTTTGCTTCCTTGTTTTCATGTGTAAGCTTTGTGTAGTTTAAAATAAATGCGGGTTATAAATTGATTTTGTGGTGGAGTTGAGCACATTGCATGCAAAAAGATATCTCGAAGTTGGTATGACCAAAGAACTTTTTGAAAATGTTGAATCTCAAAAGATGTGGTAGCTTTTATTTAAGATATAAACTTTTATCATTGTATCTTACCTTACCTCAGGGCTAGGCAGGCTGTTACTGCTGCCCAGCACTGCCCAATGCGCATTCCTGAATGTAACTATGAGATTGCAGGAAAATGGCTATGAAGCCGTGGATGGCTGTAAAGTTGTAGACAGCTGTGAAGCCGAAATTGGCGTAAAAAGCTGAAGATTAACCAGTACATGAGCACTGGTAATGTGTAGTGTGTCTGTTTTTACGCGCGAAAGCAGCTGCTGCTTTCAGTGCATCTTAGCCATCGCAATTCTGTCTGTCTGTCTGTCTGTGTCTCCATCCGTCCGTCCGTCCGTCACACGGGTGGATCAGTCAAAAACGGTGCAAGCTAGAATTACCAAATTTTTACTGTCGGCTGCCCGGAAGACTCTAGTTTCAGGAACCATAAAGCTTTTCCATAAATTTGAAGGGGGTCACCCCGAACGAGGGCACTAAATGAGAGGGGGGGTGGGCAAAATTTGCAATTTTTGGCCAATAAGTCGCTGTATCTCAGTAAAGGTGTGAGATAGGGCCTAGGTTACTGTTAATCACTAATAGGAAGTCGTACACTGGCTCTTGATTGCCACTGATTTCAATGACTTTGGATGATCTTGAACGCTTAAATAGGGGTTTTTATGGATTTTTTGGCGATTTTGGGCTGCGAGACACTTTACAAGAGCGAATTGTGCTGAAACCAATTGAGATAGACATAGACAAGCTGCATATGAAATTTTTAGCATTGAACGTAGATTTCGATGGTCTAAGTCTTGATTTTCGAGGTTCAAGGAAACCTGCGCATGAGTAGTACTCCCGTAAAAGTTGTTATTTTACCGTTGTTGGCCAGTCTTTCGTGAAAACAGCTGGAAATAGACTGACACTTTGCGAACAGGAACTGCTATACGCTTTCACGCATCTCGTGAGCCTTAGCTCAAATTTCTTGTTAACAATTTTTGGTCCGCACTTAGTTGGCTCCTACCTTACAGATTTTAGAGATCTATTAGGTCATCGGAGCACTAAGTTTCACCACCATGACAAGATGACCAACCATGGTTTGTTATTACTCGTGGCTCATGCGAAAAAAATCCTAGTTTCGTGATGCAGTAGTTGCAAAATCTGCATGCTGTAATTGTGATGTTTATCTGTAGTTCACCTGTTGACTGTGTTTGTGACTTTAAACGATGTACCCTACCAGTGTCATAGTTCATTGTTAGACTCAGATGCACATTATTACGTTTTTTTCCTGTATTTTTTGTAGATATTGCAGATGAAGTTGTTAGGACATTTTGAAGTCTAATATTTTTAATGTTAAATAACTTAGGCACTAACGAAGCGGACATCTGATGTTGGAAGAGCATCGTCATCTCAAACACCGTCAGCTTCTGCAGCCTCGGCTTTTGAGTCTCTGATCTCGTCTTCAGCCAAACATCAGCTGGCAGCAGCCGCAGCAAGCACTGATAAACACAAGGATGGGTCAGCGTCCGTTGCAGCTAACACGTCTGTGCCAAGAGAGTTAGAGACAGCGGGCCATGTTAGCGAACAGCTTGTCAAGCAGGTTGAGGCCTGCAAGGATGTTCTCACAAGCTGCTTGGTATGTCTCATTCACTGTCATTACTGTTATTATTCTATTACCACCATCGGTAAAAATTTCAAAATAGTCAACTCTTGTAGTTAACTGATTTATCAGCATAAAAATTTGTTTTTACTTCCTCTGCATGGTGTCAGTGCACTTTTAACCATCCCGCATTTCTAAGAGTTTTGAAGTATTAACGGTTTGTATGTTAGTTTACTTTTTATTTATACAGTAAGAGTATTTGACTTATGTAGCTACTCAGTGTGCAGTTTCTTGCTTGTAATTTGTCAAGACTTGACGTTGATGTTATTTGGGACATTGGGAAGATTTCTTCAATATAGAAGTGTTGGAGTGTGCAGTTTTGATGGAAAATTTGTAGAAATTTTATTTTTGTACCTAAGAAGCATTTAGTACTGAGCAAGCACTGCTTTTTCTCTCAGTTTTGAGTGCTTTTTGCCGTTGTTGGCATATTGAAAAAAGAAGACTGCTGTTGAATTTTGCAGTGAGACACATGGCAGAGATAAAATACAGGTTGTGCCAAAAAATGGCCTAACTTGTTTTTGTCAGAACTTCATCAAATCTCCATTAAATTTGATAATTTTTGGCACACAGCCAAGATGTGCCAAGATGATAAAATTATGTGAGGTACACTCATTGTCCACCTCATCTAATTTATGTCAATGCACTACCATATAAAATGCAGATGCTCCAAATTGTTGCATTACATGCAATAGGTGGTGATTATCAGTATCAGATTGCTCACCTTTTCATTGTCAGTTCGACAGAGGGTTCCACGTGATTTAATAATTTTGTGGTATTAAATATTTTACGCTGAAAATAGCAGACAACAAAATAGCTGACTTATGAGCTAAAAACATGTCCAATCCACGAATGAGTGCTGTGATATTGATCAGTTAATCGTTAATGCCGCTATCAGCCATGGCGTCACTTCTAAGCCATTGTGTACATTTTGGTCATAAATTCCAAAAATTTGGATGCATGTTGTTACACAAAGTTATATTTCTGCTAAATAAATTACGTTTTAGTTTATTGTGCTTAATTAAGTCATTAGAACTTTTACAGTGACAACAACTAAGCATTATGCAACAACTTGGAGCATCTGTGTTTCACACAGTAGTGCATTGACATAAATTAGGTGAGGTGGACAATGAATATACCGCACATAATTTTGTCATCTTGGTTATCTGTGTGCCAGTAATTGTCAAATTTGGTGGAGATTCGACGAAGTTCTGACAAAAACAAGTTGGGTCATTTTTTGGCACATTCTATAGATATATGATGATGTACACAGAACGATGGGAAGACTACGACGCTAGTGCTGGAGCTGCTTCAGATGCTGGTACCGAGTGTTGTTGCGAGATGTCAAGAGACCTCGGCGCTGGGCAGCATGGCACGTGCCCAGTGTGAACTTTGGAACCTCAAGCACTTGCCAAAGACTGTCGAGACCACTGATCATCTCATGGTAAAACATCTACTTGTTTCCATTTTTGGGCCGACCCCTAAGCTATAAGCTTGAAGGTCAGTCCTTTGTCATTTTTGTTTTCCGTCTGTCACTGACGTATTGTGGCTAAATGGTGCAAGATAGGGCCTAGGTTGTGATTGATCACTAATAGGAAGTCGCATATTGGCTTTCAAATTACCTGCAAATCATCGATCTTGGATGACCTTCAAGGTCAGTGGCAACCAGTACGGTCAGCCCCACCTTAGCGACAGCTGGGATTGTGTTTTTTTTGTTGTTTCTGTTTTTTGCCATTTGTCATCAGCTGGCCAATTGTGCCTCATTGCTGGGTAGACTCATTCTGTTGTTCGTTTTTTGCCGATTCTGCTGTTCTGCTATTACCAACTGTCTGTCAGTGTCTTCGGTCAAGTTGACAATCGTCGACAACTGGGCTTTTTCGATTGTTGGCCCATAGACCTGGAACGACCTACCGAACAACGTGACATCTGCCGACTCATTGTCCATTTTCCGCCATCGTTTCAAGACTCACCTATTCACGTTATTTTTTCCTGACTGTTTCTTGGACTGCTCTCTTTTTCTCTCTAGTAGACCTATCAGTAGTTAGGCCACTTTAAAAACCTGTGATTGATAGATTGATTTTTCTGTGGAAGGACTGATGGCTTGATACAGTGTGTAACAATTTTGTTGTAATTGCTTATTTATTAACTATGATAGTTTCTTCTTTGTTTGTCATTTATCAGTACATTTTCAGAGTCATGATCTCTGCAATGCCGGCATTACCGCTACATGTAGCCGTTTTGTTTCTTGAACTTGTGTATTTAGCCTGAGGGGTTTCTGTAATTTTAAACTGTCGCAAGCTGGATTTGACCAACTCATATTTACAGTTTTAGCTTGAGCCGGGGCCAGATTTAAAAGAAAATTACTGCACTTACATAGTCGTTTGTTCAATAAAATTGGATCGCAGACCGGATAAAACTGGAACAGAAATTTGATACATTTCTAGTCTTGGTCGATAGTTTGACTATGCTGTGATGTCTGGGTGTGGTCAGATGGCAACACTTGGCTCACAGGAGGGTGCGTTTGAAAACGTGCGAATGAACTACAGTGGAGATCAGGGTCAGACGATACGGCAGCTGATAACATCACACGTCCTGCGTCGCATCGGCATGTGCGCACTCACTTCACCCAACAGCCGACGCCAGCACCTTGCCATCTGCAGTGAGAAAGGCAAAGTCACCATACTCCAGCTGTCGGCTTTGCTCAAGCAGGCACACTCCACCAAACGCAAACTTACTCTGACGGTACAAATGCTCACTATCACGCTCTACAATGATTGAAGTTATGAAGTGCATCTCCCCTTTGGTGCTTTGGTTGCTTACTGTTGGTTGGGAACTGGGCACCGGTGACCATTTTGATGATTATTTACTCAAGTTAATTCATCTCTGATACAAAAATAATTTTTCGTGAAATTTTATCACTTTAATTGCTATAACTTTTGGGGTTTATGTCGTCTCATATGCATGTGCTTTGTGTAGACATTTGCTTTCCATTGTAATCTCAGAGTGCTGGTTTTCTTTTGTGTCTTCGGAATTATTTGACAGCACCCTTGCATCATAACAATGCGATATTTTTGAAACGATCTGCACTACATTTGTGAGATGAAGCTGGAGACATGTCATATTTATGTGTTTTTGATTTGCTTGTGACATGCTTTTATATAAATGTTGTAATGCACTTTTCTTATCGGTTCAAAGGGTGATTGCACACTTTCCATTTGGTTAGAACTGCTTAGTTTAATATGAAACTATTTATTTCTTTAGTTCTATGCCATTAGCTATTCAGTATCTGTTGTTTGATTCACAACACATATCTGTTGTACATGTTGCAGAGGCTGAGCTCGGCTCCTATCCCGTTCACTGTACTGAGCATTGCTGGCAGCACCTGTAATGAGGATTACCTGGCTGTCTGTGGCCTGAAGGTATTAATTAGCATCTCATTTGCTGCAGTGAAAGATAGTTATATTATGGTTATATTGTGTCGTGGCGTAGCGGTAATGCATTTCATCTGATAACGAAGTTACTGCATGCCGGACTGGGTTATTACTGCGATGGGTGACTGCCTGCGGGCAGGTACCGTAAATCATTTCGTATGTAACCAGCTGCCTAGGTCAACTCAGCCTTCCATCCCTCCGGGGTAAGTAAATCGAGTACCAGCCTATGTGGCTGGGTTAAGGCAGGGTGCGTTCACCCGTGTCGGGTGGCAGGTAACACTGTGTGATCCCATACGGCAGGTGACACTCCGTAGCTCTGAGATGGGCTTCCCATTAAGAGCTATATCACCGCCTTTGACCTTTTAACCTTTTAAAACCAGTATCAGCTTGTGTAAGTTACTCAGGACTCACTAAAGATGTAATGATTTTGAAAAATGCTTAAATTTTTACTTTTTACAACTTTTTGGGTTTGTTACTGCAGTGCAGATTTGTATCAGGCATTGAACAGCTGTTTTATGATGAGATTGAGTCACTTGTTGAAAAACTCAAGTTTAAAGAGATAGACCTTCTTTCGTTTATAGATTTTTTTGCTAGACCTTCTTTCGTTTATAGATGTTTTTGCTTCTAGATTGTAGTAAGGGAAGTTCAAATTCACCAGTTGCTTAAGCTGTTCGGTGCTGACACCTGTTAAATAATGGTGAATAATGGTAAACTTGGGGTGACTTAATTATTACAAATGCGTGAAGCCATTTTCAATTTGAATGTGGGTTTTCCTTGCCCATCTACAAATAGTCACGGTCCGACAAACTGACATAACTTGACAATCCTGCTGTAGTGCTCACATATAATTGTTTACCTGTGCAAGGACTGTCACGTGCTGACATTTACAAGTGCTGGCACTGTGGCTGATCATCTGGTGCTACACCCCGCACTGGAAACGGGCAACTTCATCATTAAGGTTTATATTTAATCATTACTTCTGTGGGACTTGTTACCTTTTCAGCAGGCTAGAAGTATTAAATATTAAGGTGATGCACTGATGCTGATTGAGTCGAGCAAAAAATCTATACTATATTCGAGAATTATTATCGGCAATAACTTTGTAACGGAATGACGTACGTCGGCAAACTTTTGCACTCAGACCCATGTCGTATGTGGCCTGAACATAGGCTAGGTGAGATATCACTGATGCGTCGTACTTTTCAGAAAATTTCACTTTTTCTAAAATTTTGCAGCCACATCACCTCTTAAGCTGCAGCAGAGCTGTGACGTTATATAGACATTGTCGCCGTGACCAGTGCCAGCGGCTATGCTGCAGCACATAGCCTACTCTGTATGCGTCAGTCAGTGTACTGTACTGTAGTTCTACGATTGCTCGCGTAGTAAAATGGAGTTGATCGAAAATCAATATAGGCCTAGAAAACGTCGACTGTCATCCGCTGAAACAGATAATGCTATCGCAGATGGCGGTGAGTGTCACGATTCTAAAGTAGATGTGTTGTTGACAAATGTGCATGAGTGTAATCAGTGTTGTCGTTGAGCTGCTAAGTTGAGCGAACGCGACTTTGAAGCAGGGTTGATTGATGTCAGCATTGCTCAGTCAACGGACATGATTATTCCAGTTCATGACTGAGGCACATTTATGCACAATGCCAGCGCTGCGAAGCGATTTTCTTCTTCAATAAATGTCTGTAGCGCAGCAGCATGCTTAATCCAATTAAAGTTTGGTTTGTGTTGCGACGACGGTAGAATTAAGCTGTGGACAGTGCCGTAGCCACCAGAGCCATTAGCTACACTGCTAACGGACACGTTGTCACAATGTTCTTTTCTGTTTCGGTGCAATATACGACGATACAGTTGCACTCTATCTATGGCGAGCATGCAGGCCACTGAAGTCTGTGCAGAGTTTGTCCGTGTTTAAAGTTCACTGAGAGAGTCATCGCTTTATTGGCCTGATGCATCACTTGGAAGGACAGCAGCCGAAGTGCCTGCAGACGTTTTTTACATCGTCAGCATCAGTATCGCTAGCTGCTACGCTGCAGTGCTGCGTATCGAGGCTGCAGGTGGAGTTAAAGCCTGAAGGGCCGAAAATAAAGGCCGCAGGCCGATACTGTGGCAAAGATCAAGCAGATAGGGAGCGCAGCGTAGCCTGGTCTTTGCCACTATTCACCTGATTCATTTTTGACATACAATTGACTCCACTTATATGCACGTCGGTTATAAGCACACTCCGCCTATTTGCACGACGTGCGTCTAGTCCCCTTTGAGTTTAGGCTATGTCAATGGCAGTCAACTTCGCTTATTAGCACCAGCAATATATGCACGATTTGGCTATAAGCACGCACCCTTTTGGTCCTGGCACCATGACTTACTTCAGTTATAAGCAACTTGGCTGACATGGTGCACTTAACGCTGGATGTCGGTGACGACGTCTAAACCCCAGAATTATGCTGGTAGTCAGAGCTAGTGAGCACCACGCATCATGTGGGCTACAGTGCATCTTCCCACCCCAGCAGCATGCAGCATCATAATGAACTTCAAACGGCAGTCTGTGGGCCAATAGTGCTAGGCCACCTACTGTCTATGAGAGTGATCGAGACGACGGACGGGCGGGCGGGCAGGCGGCGTGTAAATTGACACTACTGGAGTGACCATCATCAGCTGCTACATGCTGCCGATGATTTTTTGTGAAGGAGATGAGTGAGGCGACTGTTTCCTGTGGCGTGGATGAGGGCCTACTGTAACTGCATGTTGTAAATGACTGCAGTGGTCCTATAAGCTATCTACGGTTAAATGCACGCTCCGCTTAATGCAAGTTAGCTTGCGGTCTCAAGGCCGTGCATATAAGCAGAGTCAACTGTATATAAATTTCTTTTTATTGATTTTTTAAATTGATTTCTGTTTTTATTGATTGATAGTGCTCCTTAGTATTTCTGCTACACTATATTCTAGTCTTTGTGACTACCTCAAGTTAGCATCTACATTCTGCTGCTGGTCGTCAGTCAGTCCGACCGAATGAGTTGTTATTGATGTCGGGTCTTTTCTTTTGCAGGCTTCAATCACTTTTTGTTTTGTTATTATGTGTATGTACAATTTTGCCTGCAAAGGCCATCCCCAAAATGACCTGTACTGTGTTGGGCGGACGTTGAACCCTACTCACTCGCTCGCTCGCTCCAGTCGCGTAGAACTTACTGCCGATGCATTTCTGTGATCCTATTTTGCGCCATTTTCCTACAGCGTTTTTGGATGATATATTTTTTCTGAGCATGTACGGTTTATTAGGGGCTGTTTGGTGCTGATGTGCAGTAAAAATCAAAGTTTTCATTACTTACTTAATTACTTACTTGCTTACTGATATTGTGTTTTGCAAGCACAGAGCACTCTAGCTTCATGGGGAGGTTGCTGTTGTGATGACGGACATAGTAAAGTTGATGCATTGATGCACTGCGTAAACTGAAGTTTTACTTATTTAGTTAGTTATTGTGAAATTGTACACGCAGAAATACATGAAGATACACATAAAAAGTACTTACTTATCTACTTACTTAGTGTATTGCCGTGTTGCAGGCGTTGTGGCTTCCTGGCTCACAGACGGAGGTAGCCGTCGTCACAGCAGACTTTGTGAAGGTATACAATCTGTCGGTGGATGCTATCAGCCCTCAGTATTACTTTCTGCTGCCAACCGGGAAGATTCGAGATGCAACGTTTGTCATGAGTGACAGCGAGCGCCATCTGGTGTTGATGGCATCGTCGGGGTACATCTACACCCAGGTGATGGATGCTACGAGCAGTGCGCAGCACGGACCTTTCTACATCACCAACATACTGGAAATGAAGCATGCCGATGTGAAGGTTTGAAGATTTGTTTTGATCAGTGCCACGACATTTTCTTGTCTATGCACTACTGTTGTGAACCACTTTTTTCTTTACTTTTTGACTGGCAGTTTTTAGTGTTGGTTGTCTGGAACATACTGTGATGAAAGAATATGGCTTAATTATCATTTGTGTTATACATATTATATATTGTAATTTGTGTTCTGTCTCTTGTGTGGCAAGTCAGGTACGTTATCATTTATTGTTTGTTTAATTTGGTGTTGCTGTTACTTGTATTATTTGGCCTTTAGTAGTGTGGTAGAAAGCCATGTATAATGTCACGTTTAACCTTAGATGCTGGGTTGCTGTTTGTGTCTGGCGTGGAATTTTGTAAGACAACATAACCCTGTCTACCAATAGACAGCATTATGATATTGATAAATGTACAAAACATCAGTTTATACACTTGTTAACGGCAACGTTTAAGGACTTGCACATCGAAAACAGCAAAAATTACAAAAGGTGATATTGCCCGCATCACACTGACTGTGTGTCATTGTGCTGCTGAATAATATCACATGGATGGTCCTGTGACAGTGAAGCTACAAGGACCATAGCAGGCTCTCTGTGTGACTGGAATGACGCATATGATGTGTTTGTGTGAATATCAGCCTTGATGAGTGCTATATTATCAAAAATTAAACACTTTTCCTAACCTCTTTTGTTAAAAAGTTGATGTTTGACGTCCACTGATGCTTTCTTCGAAAACGAGTGTCGACTCTTCGCCGTGAAGGGTTGTTTCGATGGAAATGCGCTGGATCACAGAGAAATGACATTTCACAGAAAAGAGTGGATACTCATTTCTGAAGAAAGCGTCTGCGGACGTCGAAACGGTTTTAACAAAAAAGGTTATAAAAATACTTTTTTTGATAGTATGTCTACTGTGCAACCGAGTAGTTTATTGAAGATGGACGATTGCTGTTGATTGATGTGTGGGTGCAGGAGAGCGGAGGTCAAGTGGCCGGTGGCGGCGTGTCCGTCTATTACTCACACACACTGCAGCTGCTGTTCTTCAGTTACACACAGGGCAAGACGTTTGCTGCCCCGCTGCCAAAGGCCATGGACGAGCTTCCAACCGTCTTTCCTATTTCCTTCAAGAGGTCTGTGGCGCTGTTGTTGTGATTTGGCTTTTTGTGTTCCTTCGGTGCTTATACAGTCTGTTAAACTTCAGGAAGGATGTTCAGTCTGCAGAATTTTTGCTGATTAACAATGGTCGACATATGGTTACTTGTAAGTTTTCTTGGTGAATATTAATAGCCATGGTGCTGTCATCAGGGCACTGCCACTTCAAGAGTTTACCCAGTGTATGTATTTTATGAATGTAGTGTAGCACCAAGCAGTTGGTTGAGCTACAACTCGGCCTGAATAGGCAGCTGTAGTCCTGCATTCACCATTGCCATTTATTAATGCTTAGCCCAATAACTGATAGTCATTTCCATACCACAGAGGGTAGACTTGGTCACATCACTGATTGAAACCTGCATTCTTGATGTTACCACTAATGGCCGGTTTCTGGATCTTTTAGTTAACTGATCAGTTAGTAAACCGTGCTGGTTAAGTTTGTGCACGTTTCTGAACAAAACCTTGACTGGCTGTCAGCTAACTGAGCGGTGAACTATAGTTGCTTAGCAGCGATGCACATGACACATCACTTCTGCCTAGTGCAGGCCAGCGTCATGAATATTAATGAGCGCAAGCGCACGTCAGCCAGCCCACAAGCCAGCCAACCGATTGCAGGTGGCCATTTTGTCCATTCATGAATGGGTTTTGTAGTAAAATTTATAGCAGCAAACGTCTCCTCGAGCATTCTGAAGACCTTGCTATACGGTAAAATCGTACTATAGTATCACATTCTTCAATTAACTGCTTGCAAAATGGTACAAAAGTTGCGTTAAATACAATAACTACGATCGACGATTAGCTAACTGGCCGAAATCGGCCAGTTAAATTTTTGGCCATTTTGACTGTTGGTTAGTGCAAAGGGAAACGCGAGTTATGCAAATTTGTCAGTTAATAACTTGACCAGCCAGTTAAGATCCAGAAACCCGTCCTAAGCCAAGCTACCAACCAGTGGAGGTTCCAGTTAACCAGTGGTGACATGAAAAATAGGCTGCTGCTTGTTAATAGCTATGACTGTTAACTAGCATAAAATAGTGACTGGCGTTGAGGTCATTACTGAAAATTTTTTCCTCAAAGTTAGTAAAATGTTGCTCGAGGTCGAAGACCGAGGGCAACATTATACCAACTGAGGGGAAAAATTTTCAATGATGATCAACAATGCCAGTTGCTATTTGTTTCGTCATACCTCAGCACAAAATTTGTGCTATTTTACGCTCCCGTCAAATAAAGTAAACAAACAACATGGTTATCTGTTGACAATGTATTACATACGGTTTAGCCATGACATTTGTCACACAACGCTATGGACATACAGTTTAGCCATAATAGGCCTATATGAATTCGACGTCAACATGGTCATAGTTGTCTTAAATATTAATGAGGCAGGATGCCGATGACATTCATACACGTCCATAGTGCACTCTCCTGTCGTGTTGCTGAGGTGGTGACTATGGGGTATTTGCGAACATCACATGACGTAGTTTGAACCAATCGCGTGCAGGTATTTTGCATTGAGGTATAACAAAAGGAACTGTGTGTATGTTACACTCAATGCTTTAGTTCAAATGGTACCAAGTCTGGCTCAGGCAGTCAGCCGCTGGTGCAGTGGACCGAAGTGCACAATCACCCGGGACTCATCTGCTGTATCACACAGACCTCCAACACTCCGGTCGTTATGATGGTTAAACCGGACATGGTACTCGTCCAGGAGATCAAGATCCAGCCTGCTAAAGCAAAGGTATCACTTATGTTGGTTTTTTAATAAAATAAAATCCGTTGGAATTATATAGAACTGATCAGCAGTATGAATCAAAGTCCAAACAATAACCAGTTCAAGAGCAACGTTTATAACTCAGTCACTGATCGGTGTTTATGGTTGATTGATATTTTTTTACTGTTGGTTTTGTTCAGCTGTCTAGTTTTTTCAGAGTTATTTTAGGTTGGTCTGGGTCCACTGATAGTGAACTTTTGGGAATTGTTGGATTATGACTTTAATGCCGACGAGAGTGCCTTCGAGAATGCATTTAAAACTATCGATGATTATAGTCTTCAGAAATTGTGACAGAGAATCAGTACTATAGTAATAGTAATAGCCACCAGACAGCTATAAAAACTAATCGACCTGAACTTCAGATCTGCCTGGTCTGTAGGCAGCTTATTCCGCACTTCACTCACTATCGCCATTTATTACTACTCAGCCTGAAGCTGATACTTATTTCACTATCTCACAGAGGGTAGTAGGCTGAGTCGACCTAGCTGGTTGGTTTCATACCGACCTGGTATTCCAAGTACTAATCGGGTGCACCATAGAGTAGTAACTTCATTGACTCATCTGAATGCATCACTGCTATGCTATGCCACCAGCCACTTTACCAATTATACTGGCATTTAAGTGGTGATAATCAGTAATGGCTAGTTAGTGGCTATTGATCATTAGCTGGAGTAGTACTTAATCTATCACTCCTGCATGACAAGAATATGTCAAGGTCAATGAAGGTCATATCTTGCTCAGCTTGTGAGGTGCTGTGGATTTGTATTTGTCAGATCCAGGACATGGTAATGATCCGCCATGCAGGCTCGTCAACGGCTGATCTCCGCACCACTTTGATCCTCCTGTGTGAGGATGGAAGTCTGCGTATCTACATGGCCAGCGTTGATCACACTAACTTCTGGATGGTACCGACGATGCATTCGGGAGTGAGTCTTGCCATGGAAGCCGGTGGCGGTAGAAAGCTTGAACGCAAGAAGAAATATACTCAGACTGGTGAGTTATTTATACGAGGGTTGTTCGATAAATAAGTTTACAAAATGGTGCCATTTCATAAATTCTTAATATAGGAAAAATCCGAAATATACGATTTGTAGTTCATTTATTTATATGGTCATTTCGTGGATATAAAAGGAATTTTGTTCAATATTGTCAGCAATGCAGGCCAGCGGTGATGTCATGCCTGACGCTTGTCATCTGCTTTGTTCAGTCACGCCATTAGTTAGTAAGTAACAGCTATAAGCGGCTTGGCTACTGTAAAAAATATCTGAGGTGCAATATCTTTGTCACTGATCACCAGTATAGGAAAGCAGTATTTTAGTACCTTACCTTACCACGGGGTGGACAAGTTGCATTTGTCCAGCGCTGAGGCTGTATCAGCTCAGCCCACTGCACAAAGTATTTTAGTCATAAAACAGCAAATATAAATGTACAAAACATCAGTTTTTACACTTGTAACGGCAACATTGGAGAACTCGCACATCGAAAACAGGCACATTGACACACAGTCAGTGTGATGCGGACAACATCACCTTTTGCGATTTTTGCTGTTTTCGATGTGCGAGTTCTTCAACGTTGCCATTAACAAGTGTATAAACTGATGTTTTGTACATTTATTTCTATTAAGCGTTGAAATATGCAGCTCAGAGTGTGGGTGGCCGTGTGGTATGGCAGGTCGACCAGTTGGTCAAGTAACATTCATGGTCGACTTTTTCGAACACTGCCAGCTGTCGAATGACACTGAGTTCAGTGGCAACGATGTTCTTCAGGTGTATAACACTACTCAGGTCAAACATCGGCTCAATACAACCGGAATGTACATCGCTAGTACTAAGGTACTAACTTCCAAGTCACACAGATAATGCTACTATTTTATTTGCTCAATAGTCACTAAGTTTTTTCCATTTTTGCTGCATTATAGATCGTTATCATTGCTTATTTGTTTCGCTTTTGGAAGTTAAAACTTTTCCTGATTTTATTTAGTTTGTTTATTTAGTTTTTGTTTTCTGTTAAAACCAAAATTCTGCCTATTGTTAACTGAAAGGCAAAATGTGTGATCTCATTATAATTTAGATTTTGCCACTGGCTGACATTGTGTACTTTAAATATCATACTTACTTACTTACTTACTTAGTTACAGATTTTAAAAAAAAACTGCTGGCAGGGTCACCACTTGTCTAGAAATCTGGAAAAATCAAGGAATTTGCTAACTGTTGGTGAAATATTTAAGATTTGATTTAAAGTCAGGGATATGATGGGGAAAACTGTTCGAATTGTTAACTATATTTCAGGCAGCACTGGTGTTTTGTAGCATTGTGATGGTAGTACAGATATATTTTTAATTGTACATTTTTTGATGCATTGCTTTGCATTATTAGGCTCTTATCAGTGCTACATTTTATTTCCACACTGTTTGGTAGCATGCCTGAAGAGGATTTTAGTGAAGTGTCAGGGAATTTCTTGTGCCTGGATAGTCATCATGGGCCAAATTTCCAAAACTTTTTGAAGACATTTTCCAAAAATCGTTTTATGATGATTTAGGATGATTTAGGAATTACAAAGAAGTTTTTTTCTGAATTTTCGATGGCTTTCTTTGTGTTTTTAGAGAACTTCTTCTTTTTGTTCTTCCTATAGAGAGTTCAACTGAGAGTTCAACCAATCATATGCACATATACTGACCATGTAATGTAATCACCTTAGTTTCCAAACTTCTTAGGAACTTCTTTGGAAAACTTCTTATCTTAGTACATCAACAGGAAATGTAATTTTCACACCACTTTATTGTTTAATTTGACCACAAACGTTAATTTGCTTTGCTTACTGATTGTTGATTTTATCGCAGCATCACGTGGATAACATATGATGTCACACATGACGTCTAAGCTAAGTGTCAACATTGCACACTTTTTACAAATTTCGTTTTATTACACAGCTTTCACTGGATAAGACAGGGTTAATGCTTTCTAACGTTATTTGCCTAAATTTTTCCTAAGAAAATTGTGTACCCTTTCTCAGAATCTTCTGTGGAATATCTTCTTAAGTTCTTCTAAAGACATTTTTCAAAGAAGTTTCGAAAATCCGCGTACTTCCTTTGAAAAAGAAGTCTTTCAAAGGTCTTCCTAAGAAGATTTGAAAATTTGGTCCCATGTTTATTGTTCTACACATCTGTGTCTGTGTTATCTAATTAATTGTACTGTTTTTTATTAGTCGAAATTGCTCTGGTTTAAGCGATTCTACCTATTTCAACACATTTTTTCATAGTGCGATCTGTCTCTCTGTCGTCTGTCACATTTGTGCTTAAACCATTGACCTGTTTAAACCATTGGACATATTCAGATGTCATGCAGTGGGTCCAGTGACACATAGTGTTCGATGGGGTCTTTGCCACATAGGAGGAGAGATTTGGGGGTCAGAAACTTCAGCTGAAATGCACAAATTGCATGCTGCCACCTGGAGAATAGAAAATTCGAGTTGCGGAGACTAGCACCAGTGATTCCACTTCTTACCAAATAACGTTAGATTTGTTATTGTTGTTATTGTTACCAGCTTCACCTCCGGGAAGGTTACGGCAGTAATATGCGGAGGTCTGGCCCTCCTCCCATATGTGAGTTAGGGACGGGTTCGCCTGTATCGAGAGGTAGGTAATACTGTGTGATCCCATACGGCAGGCGAGGCGTCTGCGGCACACTGCCGGCTCGGGGCCTTGGAAACAGAGATGAGCACTGCTTGCATCAGTCACGGACTGTGAGAGAGTACTGTTGACTATCGGCGATTTAACCTTATTATTAACCTTTTTTAACCTCATTGCTATTGGTAAAGGATCACTGTGTGTGTATGGGTGTGCCAGACTGGTGGGTTCAGCCTGGAGGTGAATAATACAAATGCCAGTAATGTCATGGTTGGTGTTCGTGTCCTTGTCGGCAGTCAGTCCATTGACCGTGCTCCATCGTACATCGACATTTTTGGCCGCACGCTCCCGGTATAGCAAGTTTTTCTGTGTGTACTTTTTGTGTCAAATTTATTGGAAAAACAAACTAATTCTGTGTATTCTGGTTAGGTTGGGTGGGATTGAGATTTTTTAAATTTTGTTGCAGCCGTTTTTTTGCTCGATATCTTTCTCTTTCGCCAGACTAGCAGCTTCATGGCAGCGAAGGAGAAACTGAAAGCTTGTTTATGACAGTATATATGCTGATATGTCGGTGATTAATGAAGATATGTTATAATGTTGCCATATGGTCTTCAGAAGCTGTGTTTTTGTTAACTTGGTTCCTGCTCAGCATTAGTTTAGGTTGTTTTTGGTGTTAATTTTATTTTTGTATATTATGTGATCTGTTTAGCACTATCGTAGCAAATAACCAGAGATAACCCTCGAAGGAGACGTCTAGTGAGTCTCCACACTGTTGACAGTGCATAGGCCTATTTGATTACCTGGACACTGATAGTTGATTGCTGCTTTTTGTAGTGGTTTAGACCTAATGTGACTGTATGCTTCGTTAGAAAATGAAAGCTGGTTTACTGTTTGAAATGTGTTTAGGTCAACCTGACCAGACATCGATGGTATGATTTGCCGTTCACTCGAGAAGAGTCTTTGACTGCAGACAAGAAATTCACCATTACGTGTAAGTTGATAGTGCTCATTAGTGACTGTCTTCGTATTATAACTGTAAGCATATGTGAACTCAGATTGCACAGAATACTGTCATTATGTTAATTATCTAAATATTTCATAACCTCTAGTTCACCGAGATTGCTTGGGCAAACGTCTTTCTCTTTCTTTGCTTAGATAATGAACATAATGACAGTATTTTGTGCAATCTAGGCGTAAGTAAGTAAGTAAGAAAATTTATATAGCACACAGGGTTGACAGGAAAATCTGCCAAATCTGGAGCAGTTTTTGAATTGCTGGAAAATTGTTGTTGATATTAATGTAGACTATTTTATTTGTATCGTTACTAGTACTACTGCTTATACTCTAACAACTTTTTGTTTGGTTTGATCAGCTTTTTCATTGCTGCAGTTATTCTTGAGACATTTTTCGGGATTGCTGCTGCTGGGTTTGATAGGATGTGAAGGATCTGTCTATTAGTATTGTTATTCGTTGATTATTACTGTCGTGACTGAGTATTGGAAAATTTGGTCTGGCCTGTGTCTGTTGTGTTAAACAACTGTCGTGAATTGCAGTTGGTCCGAGCGTGGATCCGGCCGGAGTGACGATGGTGGACTCGGTGAAAGTTTACACAAAGCTGAAGGAGTCGTTCAACTGGCCGGACGACAGTGACGACTCGCCTGATTCTACGATGACCAAGGCTGCTGCACCAGGCAGCTCCAACGTGTCATCAGCAGAAGCCGCCACAGAGGGTGTTGCTAGTGCCACGATGGCAGCACCCACGCCTCTTACTTCTGCGGATCGGTACGTCGTGATATTTGCTTCGATCAGTGAGTCAATTTTATGCACGTTTTTTAGCAGTTTGTGTCAAAGACTGTTGTTATGTACTGCTAGTACAATGCAATAGTACAACAGGAAGGCTTAAAATCAACAGCCCAAGTCAGTGGAGCAATGCAAGGTTTCATCTCTTAGAAGTGAAGTGTCATCTAGGTTTGACTCGGTCCTGAGTCAAGTGACGTTCTCTTAGCAGCAGAGTAATAATTTATGAGTTTTGACGAATGATGACTTTATGTTGTGACTGTCTGTACACTGAACTGTAGAACTTTGTTGAATGATATGAGGAATATCATGAGGAATATATAATGTCTTTTGGAAAGTAAAGAATTTATAATCCAGGCAGACAGTGCTTTGGATACAGCAAATTAGTTTGATGACTTCACTCACAGTCCATCTGATTTATAATGATTAAACTGCGTCATTTCTCTATCTTATCTTATCATTTATCTTATCTTATCTTATTCTTAAAGAGACTATATTGTAGTTTATAATAAATTTTAGCTTTAATTGAAACACCGGTAGAATGTTCTGTTATCATCTTCTCGGTTTCTTGGTGATATGCATCCAGAATGTGTGCCTTAAACATCACATGAATCTGTGCATAACAGAACCGTGTGAGGATGTTCTTTAAGTAAGTAAGTAAGTAAGTAAATGATTTATAAAGCGCCAAAGTCTCAGAAAGAATCAGGGTGCATAATCATGCTGTGAAACTCTATTCATAAAGTGACGGGCATCAGAACTTATCAAATGGATGGTTCAACTTATTGATTCGAGAAAGAGTTTATTTTCCGAAACCACAACACAATAACATTACCATAGAAGAAACTAGCATAAAAAATTGGAGTTTCAAGCTACTGCCAGCCGAATATTAATTGAAGAGTGAGTTTTGGGTTGTTTTGTTATCATCCAAGGTCTCAGTAATTGCCGTGCTTGAGGGTAGTGTATCGCAGTTTAGCATTTAGCAATCAGTTTATGCCATTTAACTGACTGTAAATGCTTGAATAACTTGTTGTATTTGTAGATTAGTTGCAAGTGCGTTGGAAGTGCTCAACAGTTGCTTTACAACTGCAGGAGGGTCGCCTGATGAGAAGGTATTATTGCCGTGTGCACATAGCATTGCTTGTGGTCATTTTTATCTTTGTACTTTCTAACTGTTTGTATCTATGGGTTATGTACATGATCCTTGTTATTATGTCAGAGATCTTTGGCATTAACTACGACTAAGTAATTAGCAGGAATGAGTTTCCGGTTGCTTCATCCACTGTCCAAATTTTCAATAATGTTTTTTTTACCTTGAGAGTTTTCTTGTCTGGTATTAACTGTCTGTAAAGTGCAGTTGAAGTACTTAGGATAAACTGCTGCAGTTTTTGGACAGCAATGATATTTTGTGACTGTGCATAATTACATGAGTGTTTGGTGCAGGACCCGTTGCGTCAGTCCGCTCTGGATTTGTCCACGAAGCTGCTGACTCAGCCTACCGTGACAGCCATCCAGACCCAGTCTAAGGCGCTTTTGTCATCTCTGTTCACCAATCGAGCTGCATTCCACTGGCACAAGGTATCTTGTCAGCAGTGGCAACAACATCAGATGGATATGGTTTTGTGCTTTGGATGTTTTATGTGACGTAGGCTGTGCCAAGGCTGCTGATAAGTGAGTGAGTAATTGTAATAGTGGTACGAGCTGTATAATAGAGATGGTAATTTTTCAGTGGAGATGAGGATCTGTGAGTGATTGAGTGGGCGAGTAAGAATGCTTATAGCTGGCAAAGTTAAGCAAACAATTTGCAGTGTGCCGCTGCCTAGACGTACAAAAGCATCCGAAGTAATCGCATATAATGTTTGAAATCCTGAGGTCACTCAGGGGTGCAGGTTCGACTTCGCACTGGTACACTGACGGGTAACGACCTTAGGCAAGTTGTTCACACACATGTGCCTCTGTCACCAAGCAGTATAATTTGGTACCGGCTTCACCGCTGGGACGTAAACAGGCACACCGCGTGATTCACTGGCCCCGTATCCATGGTCTCGCAGTGTAAAAACTGGTGTCTGGCTGAGGGCCTTAGGAAACGGAGATCAGCCCCGCCCTATGGGCCGTAAGGCTCGGGAAGGACTTTACGTTTTTTTATAATGTTTGAAGGTAATGTTTTTTTCAGCGAATCTTAATCGGCAAACATGGCCAGCTGTCACAAAACTCCGGTTGCCAGTCTGACTATGTCTGCTGTGTGAGCAAATTTCAGAGCTAATTGAGTGGCTGAATGAATGGGTGATTATAAGCAATGTTACTTGCTTTAAGTGACGTATCAGATGCTACAACCGGTCAGAAGTGGAAACATTGGCTCTTGGTAGGCTACAAAGGTAAAAGGTAAAGGTAAAGATCGTCAATATACACGCCTCTAATGCGCTTTCGTCACTGACCAGAGCCGCCGGCCGCCCAACCAGTGCGTGCAGTCTGCAGACACAGGCTAGCACAGCAGCCAGGCCAGGCAGCCCCAGTCAGCTGTACCAAGGTCCCCACTTTCCATAACCCATGTATAATGGGTTACTACTCATTTAACCGACCCCAGAGGGATGGCAGGCTGAGTTGGCTTTGTTGGTTGACTGATAGTGGACGCTTTACCCACAATGTGGTCACACGGCCATCCACCAGTCTAGCGCAGGATAAGGAAAGTTTGCCGGCCAGGACCGACGTTCTAACCACTATGCAACGCCTCCAACAGTGGGAAGATGATGAGAGGTGTATTATTGTCTTAGATTGTTCCAGAGATACCAATAAAAGTCACCATATTTAGTTGATGCATGTGTGCTTAAGATGTAATCAAACAGGTGGCATTGCTCACTTGCCCAGTTAATTATGTAAGCAAATACTTGCACAGTTCGTCTCGGATTTAGCATGAATTTGTTAGCATACATTTGGCCGGAAAATGGAATGTATCAGCAGTAGTGGTAATAGTACTATCAGGTTGGTTCCCTGTCAAAACCTGGACTGACAAAACTAGCCCAGTGCACTAAACCTAACCCTGGTTGTGGTTTGGGACACGCGCATCCAACGCATTATGGGCAGAGGGGGCCGTAATGTACTCAGGTCCTCAACTTTTTTGTTTTTGAACTTAGGCCCACCAAATTTGGACACGTTGTAGCCCTGCCCCAGGGCTTTCCGAAAATGCCGAAAAAAGTGGACCAAAGTTCACAGATTTCGAGAAAATCGGGTCCGAAATCGAAACTTTGACCCCCAAAATCTCGACCCCCAAGGGGTTTTGGGGGCAAATTTTGGCATGGGCCTATAGGGGGCCTAGGGGCCTACCTTAATTTCGAAATTGGGGGACCCCCCATTTACCCCCAATTTTTGGGGATTTTTTCCGACATTTTCAATTTAACCCCAAAAATCTCGAAATCTAAGTCTGGGACCCCCACTTTTTATTTTGTCATTCGATAGGTGACTCACAGTAGTATACATGGTGAAAAAAATTCTAAAAATAAAATCCGATAGCTTTTTTGCTAGGGCCCCCCAAAGTTACCCACTATGGTAAATTTTACAGTTTTTGATGCATAACTTTGTTGTTTTTGAACTTTGGTCCACAAAATTTTTGCGGCTTATAGGACGTTGCAAGGCTTTTCCGCGAATGCCAAAACATGTGGACCAAAGTTCACCGGTTTCGAGAAAATCTGGACCAAAGTTCAAAATCTGACGCTTCTAATAACTTTCTTGTTTTTGAACTTTGGTCCACAATATTTGGGGACGTTGTAGACCCTTCTCGGGGCTTTTCAAAAATGCCGACATGTGGACCAAAGTTCACCAGTTTCGGGAGAATCGGGACCAAAGTTCAAGAATTGATCACCCAATAACTTTTTTGTTTCTGAACTTTGGCCCACAAAATTTTGGGGACTTGTAGCCCTTCCCTAGGGCTTTCCAACGACGTCAAAATATGTGGACCAAAGTTCACCAATTTCGAGAAAATCAGAATTATCGTCAGAATTCAACCGTCCGTAACTTTTTTGTTTTTGAACTTTGGCCCACAAACTTTGGGCGGCTTGTAGTCCTTCTCGAGCGCTTTCTAACAGTGCCAAAATATGTGGACCAAAGTTCACCAGTTTCGAGAAAATCGAGACCAAAGTTCCGAAATTTGATCACTCAATAACTTTTTTGTTTCTGAACTTTGGGCCGCAAAATTTCGGTAGCGTGTAGCCCTTCTCTATAGCTTTCCAACAACATCAAAATATGTGGACCAAAGTTCACCAATTTCGAGAAAATTGGAATTATCATCAGAATTCGACCCCCCGTAACTTTTTTGTTTTTGAACTTTGGCCCACTTACTTTGGGCTGCTTGTAGTGCTTCTCGAGGGCTTTCCAACAGTGCTAAAATATTTGGACCAAAGTTCACCAGTTTCGAGAAAATGGGGACCAAATTTCAAATTTTTACTTCCAATATCTGCTTCCCCAAGGGGTTTTGGGTGGCAATTTTGTCACCGCACAATAGGGGGCCTTAGCCCCTGCTTAAGTTCCAAAATTGGGAGAGCTAGCCCCATCCCCCAATTTTTGGGGAATTTTTTTCCGAATTTTGCTGTTCCGATCGACTTTGG
>Ga0209367_1000200_pt1 | contig 49429 bp, 32 predicted proteins | sample WorMetLIZISLAND2_FD_187412 | JGI IMG/M metagenome (GOLD analysis project Ga0209367, IMG submission 187412) | Marine gutless worms symbiont microbial communities from Max Planck institute for Marine Microbiology, Germany - Olavius geniculatus... ... | reverse complement strand
GTAAGCATATGTGCGCATGGTTTGAGTTTTCTTTCGGTAGCTGATTTATCGACCCAACCCCGATTGCTCAGCTGGTATCGCGGACCTTGTTTGACCGGGCGACGTCCGAGCCGGCATGTTCTTTCAAATGCAAAGCGTGACGACAACGCACGATGATGACGTACAACAACGTTATGCAACGCCGAACAACAACGAATGATGACAACGATGACTATTAAGTGCAGCAGAAAGTTATTATTGTAGACCCAGATTTTTCCAACTTACTTATTTTAGCCAACTTACTTGAACAAAAACACAAGTTAAGCTACTATTGTTCTGTATTGTACGCTAACATTTACATTGACTATCATCATAATGATAAGGTGAGGACAAAGAATGCACTGCAGCGGCCGGACTAACAGCAAGCTTAATATGCTGCTCATTGGTCCAGAGGCGAGGCTGCATTTGATGAGTAAAAGGTGGATGTCCTCCGCATCGACATCCGTCTTTTGCTTGTTGCCACATGCACAGATTTGCACATCAGTTGATGTGGATTTGGCAATTAAGTCAATTAACTCATTGTCAGCAAAGCATTTTTTGCTGTTTTAATTGGTGACTTAGACACTGTTTATCATAAACTGAACAAAAAAATTTATTAGAAAATTTTCTGTAATTATCAGATGTTTATTTACGGTTTCCTAAACTATCTGCAAATGGTGTTGATTAACTGTTGCAGATTGTTGGTCCACATTCATTTGCCTACGAAGCACTATTCAAACAGGTACGTGTATTTTGATTGTTTTCTATTGTGTATGTAGCCTTGTTGATCATGCATCATTTCCGCAAACATTGGTATCAGTACTGTATGACATGTATATGACTGTTACTTACCTGAAATTGTGATACCAAATTTCTATGCAGTGTCAGTGTGTCATGATAAGTATAAATTACATTTCCATCAATTTGTACCAGCTAACTTGCAGCAGAATTAGTTCATTCGCCATTGTTTACATTGGTAACTGTTGGCGACGGTGGAAGCCAATATGTGCCGTCAGGCTCAGTGACATTGCTTCATGATTGGTTTAGAGCTACAAATTCATAAGTCAAGCTTTAAAAATTAGCTTACTGCTACAAATTTTGTGCGAAAAACTTACAAACTTGTAACTTGTTGACTTCACAGACAAAGATACGAAGATTTTACTAAAATTAGTACTAGGAACTTTTCGGAATTAGGCCCCAGTTTATAAAAAAATCTGTAAATGACAATAGCAGGCTTTGAACAGCATACAATAACTTCCATCATTTCAATAGTTAGTTTCTAGCGTGTGTTTGGTTGCATGGTATAGTGGTAACATGTTGATAGTAACTGGATAAGGGGCAAAGCAGGTGAACCATCTTGGCATGTAGCCAGAACTCTTGCAGTGTGATTGTAAACATATTGGTGACTGTGACTATTACTCTATGACATATCGTGTAGGCCGATGCACAAGGCAAGGGAGTGATCACTGCGGTGCAAGCAGCGTCGTTTCTCAAGCAGTCAGGACTAAAGGAGTCAGTTTTGTCTCAGGTATGCAATCAGGCATCATTAGCAGCGTATGTTATCTGTGCCCCGGTTTTAGTGCATTAGGCACCTGGCTGCTTCTGGAAATCTGGATCGGTCCATATTTTTTGGCCAGGTTTATGGATTTTTCAGATATCAGCATAGCTGTTGTGTATGAGAACTATTTGTGACTGAAAGTAATGACATTAGTCTTGGCTTGTCATCATTTGAGTGCTTTGATGCTCTTTCATTGGCATTGGATTAAACTAGCGTACCAGTAATCTCGTGATGTGATTACGTGCACAGAGTTTATTTGTGCTTTTTTGTTACGGCAGTGTTCATTTATGTTACTGTTGCATTATTCGAGTTAGGTCATAGAAAGCTTCAAAAGCCACTTTCCTTGTGCTTCTGTAAGTGCAGTAACTTCCTTTCAAGTATGACCCTAGGTCCAGTCAAACATCACGATATCAGTCAGTCAATCAATCAACAAATAAATTTAGGTCAGGTGGAGTTTTAAGAATTAAAATATATGAAGTCTATAGTTATCATGTAAGTTACATGTCGACAGATTGTTAGCCTGTTGTTGACAGTACACTATATATGCCTTGTCATTCATTTCTTGCTATTGTACATGGATTTGAATTTGCTGTGAACACAGATATGGGATTTAGCTGATCCGGGTGGAAAGGGCTGCCTGGACAAGCAGTCTTTCTTCATCTCACTTAAACTAGTGGCGCTTGCTCAAAATGGCAAGGAAGTGAATCTTACTAATCTCTCCTTACCTACACCAGTTCCGGACATGGTGAGATGAATTCTTTCTTGTTGTCGTTGTATATAGTGATTACATGTATATTATTTTAGAGATGTTTTATTAAGGTTTAACAGTTTCAGTGGTGCTTGTTAAAATGATCTTTCTGCATGGATATTTTTTGTTATCCGTGTTTTGGTCGTACGTAAATAGCCTTGATATTAGTTCCGTTTAAATTAATACTAATAATAAAGTAAATTTATACAAGGTGCCTAATTTAAGCAAAAAGTCACTCATTAGGTGCCACAGCCTCAGTCAAACGAATGTGCTTTTACTTGCTTTTTGAACTGTTTATAGCTTTTATTAACATTGCTGCATTGCCCGAAATGGCTTGTGGTATGCTGATTGCCAGTACTTTCAGACTTACTGATTCAACAGTGTGTAGTTTGTAAGTAGAGTTAATAATGTTTCTGAAATCTAGAGTAGCTCGTAGAATGCAGAGTTTTTTGTGAGCGTTGTAGGGGTCTTCAAACGCTGCTATTGATGCTGCATGTGATACCTCTGCTACTCCGTGGGCCATTTCGGTAATTTCTCTTAAATTGTTACTTGTTTAGAAAGAACTTTTAATTGTGAATTCAATGAATTTGTAAAAGAAAATTTGCTTGATGGCTAAGTGATTGGCATATTGTATTGTCACTTAGGCTGTTAGCACTGTGTTTGACTGTAACAATAGTACGTGGTAATTTGCAAAGAATTAGTTATCTGTGGGAGCACTGAAAATGCAGAACCTGTGCTTGAAAGATGAAATCTCATTAAATGCATTATTTTCAATTTGCGAATTGTAGGTTTCATTGGGATTTCTGAGTGGTACCTGTATTGACACATGGGACTGGAGTCAGTTGTTGATTTGCATGCAGGTCATTTGCAAGCAACCTTGAGCAAGTTGCTAACCTACTGCACTCAGTCTTCTATCTTTAATGGGATGGGAAATGAGTAGTAGCTTACAGGGTATGGGGTGAAGGCCTATTTTTGGCTGACTGGGGTGGTGGTATGGCTGCTAGTTGCAAACTGCAGATCTGATTGTTCTCTGATGCTGGCAATGGATGGCTGTATAGTGAGTGCACTGTGTTATCATTAGCTCATGAATGCCAATCAGCTGCCTCTTTCAAGATTATAAAGTTCTTTTGGCCACGAGTCTCTCTCGTATAAGAAGTGCTATAACAAGTAGATGTACTAGACTTTACCTTTCTTTACCTTTACTTTTATTCTGTGTTGGCTGACAGGTGGAAGAAAGGGCCAAATATGGTCAGGTGTTTGAAACTTTGAAGCCAGTTGATGGTCGTCTCCATGGCGATAAAGTCCGTCCGGTAAGTGTTAGTTGTTTTGCTTTCACTGGGCATTTGATTTGATTTGGCAATTTTAAGTGCCGCATTTGCTTATTCTATACAGGGTTTTAACTTGAACAAGAAAAGGCATTGTAAAACCAAGTGTAACTGTAGTGTTATTTTTTATGTGCAATAGCATCTACTGCTGTAGCGCATCTTAGCCATTGCAATTCAGTGAGTCTGTCCATCTGTCTGTCTTTTTGTCTGTCACACGGGTGGATCAGTCAAAAACTCAAAAACGGTGCAAGCTAGGATCACCAAATCACCAAATCGGCTGCCTGGACAACTTTGGTTTAAGGAACTGTTAAGCTTTTCCATAAATTTGAAAGGGGTCACCCTGAATGAGGGCGCTAAATGAAAGGGGGTGAAAAAACTTGCGATTTTCAGTCGATATGGCGTTGGCTGGGCGAGACAGGTCGCTGCCTATGCTGAGTACGAGTAAAACACTATGGATAATTTAGCCGCCGGTCGTCTGGCGCCCTTTGGCGACTGATTTTGTTTTACTGGGCTTTCTTTGAAACTGTAGCCAAAAGCCGTACGGATGAGATCTACGGATGAAATCTACGGATCACTAGCATACGTCTGTGCACCGCTGTTACGCGTTTTTTCTTTGCGTTAGCTGGGCTTTTCTTGTATGTTTGGATAGTGAGAGGCCAGTTTTAGGAGGGTTGTGCAGTTCTGGGCAGATGACTGCATAACATGTCAGCACTGGTTTTTGTGCAAACTCAGTATGGTCAAGGGTCTACCACTTGCTTGCAAGTGTTCAGTGTTTGATCTCGCATTGTCTTGTTAGGATTGAGGACCGGGAACATGTTAGCAGTAGTGCAGTTAAAACCGAAGCACATCTGCATTGGCTTATATTACAGCTGATGCTTGTATGTCGTATATGTTTGCTGCGTCAGGTGCTAATGAACTCGAAGCTGCCTGTCGATGTGCTGGGTCGTATCTGGGAACTGAGTGATGTTGATGATGATGGATTTCTCGACTGCGAAGAATTCATTCTGGTACGAATGTGTTTTGCTTCTCTTAGTTTAGCTTTCTGTGTATGTTGTATTGATGCAGCTTCCTATATTGTACACGTAATGGCCTGCTCTGATGATGTAATGATATAGGCCTGTGGGTTAAACTGTAACTGTGGCACAAAGTCATTGATTTGAATTCAGTTTCTTGTATTGGGTTTAATAGCATGTTTTGATATTAATTGGCACGACTGTTGACTAATTTGTTGGTAACATTTGAAAACAGTTGCATTTAATGGCATTGGTTGGCTGTCTGTAATAGTCAAACTGTTTGAATCTTGCAAATGGATACCGCTTTGATCAGCTTTATCCATTGGCAGAGTGATTTCGTAGCTTGTGAGTTAGTCTGATCCTGGGTATTTTCATGTGCTCAGCCTGGTACAACGTATACCAGTGAAAGCCGTGGCATCAGTGAGCAGACTGCATGATGCACTAGCCCCATATTTGTTGTCTCACAGTGTTAACTGGTGTTTGGTTGAGGGCTACGAGTAGGGACCAACCGAATTCACGGGAAAAAATGCATGATTTCATGGCAGAATTTTTAAAATGTGTCAAATTTCACGGAAAATTTACAGAAAGAGTTTCGGAAATTCGTGGGCCACACAGACGTTATTTCAAGGTGCTGCGCTAATGCAAACGAAGAAATTTCTGAACAACGAATATTTATCACACTAAGTCAAAACTCAAGACGGTCAATGTCAACTACTTTGTGCTAAAGTGCGACACGGCAAACAGCAACATCCGTACAAAAGCTGCTGATAAAACTCTGGAATTGTCATAAATTAAACTAAAAGCACTAAAATTCACGAAAAATTACGGATTTCATGGAAATCAGCGTTTTTCACGGAAGGAGGTCAATTTCACGGAAAATGTCACGGCCGTGAAATCGCGAGTTAAGTTGGTCCCTAGCTACGAGGAAACGAAAGGAAACGTAAGGCCTATGGGCCTTGTGTTGTGAGAAGTGTTCTATGCATGCATTCCATGTGTGTGTACATCGTATTGTTACCAGGCGCTGCATCTGGTCTGTCGAGCAAGAGAGAAGCAGCCGGTGCCCGTCACACTGCCGATGGAGTTGGTGCCACCGTCTAAACGCAAGCTCAGCATCGGCAGCAGTGGCACTACTGTTACTTCGTCTTCCAAGACCACTATAACGACAGCACGCCGACGACGCAGCAGCGGTTCTAGTGTGAGTCTCTCTGATCAGCCAGTGTCACTGAACTACTCTTAGTAATTCTACTCGCTGAGTTTTAACTTGGTTTCTGCTTTTTAACAGAAACATTGACTTAAGTTAGAGGCAACCAGCCGCAGCTGCTGTTAACTCCTGTTCAACCAAGACGACTAAAGTTATGTACATTTTGTGCACTTACTAAATGCTCTGTAGTCATCTGCTTCTTATTTATGTTTAAAAGTGCTGGCCGGAGGGTGGGTCACTGCCTCGATCCACTCCAGAAGGTCCCAAAGGCATTGAGGGTCCGGGTTGAATTTTCCTCCTGGTGAGATGTCTATCCGGGCCTCGTTGTGAGCTGGGCACTGTAGCTCCAGGAGTTCATTTGATCCTTGAAAGGGCATTGTTGACGTTGCATAGAATTTAAACCTTTAGAAATCTTTCATTCCTGAATTCCAAGCTGAGATAGTTTAGTCTGTCTGATGTGGAACAGTTGGTTCACGAATACAGGTTCGGGTAAAAACAAGTTTGCATGTATTTCAATGGTGGCCACTGATGCAACAAGCATGGGTTCTCTGTCAAGTAAACTACCCATAAATAGCATTAATTTAATTTATACAAGCTATGATACATAACGACATCAGAACTTTCATCATTGTTGAATCGTTCACTGCTAAGGATGCATGAGTAGAAAAATAATCAGCGATATGGTGAAATATTGTTGTTTTATTAGCAAAATATTTACCCGTAAACGGATATCTGGACTTGTACTTGCACTTGTTTCTGTGTGAACGTGGCCTAAGGCAGCATGTTGAAGTGGTATATATGTGGTTTTGTTAGCCGCCGCCTGGAGGCACAGCAGCGCCACCTGCAGCAGCAGCTGTACGAAAGTGGGTCGTCAGTGAGGCTGACAAGTCACGCTACGATGACATGTTTGAGAAAGCCGATACTGACAGAGACGGCTTTGTCAGTGGCGCCGAGATTAAAGGAATCTTCTTAAAATCCGGTCTTGCGCAGCCTGTTCTTGCCCGCATTTGGTATGACTCGATGCCAATTCTCATTGGCAATATTATTTTATTGTGTAATTTTACTTATTTGTTTACTTACCTGTTTATATTATTACCTCCGCCAAGGAGGTAATGTTTTTGCCAGACTTTGTTTGTTTGTTTGTCTGTCTGTCTGTTAGCAAGATAACTCAAAAAGTTATGGACAGATCTTTCTGAAATGTTGAGGGTATGTCGGGCATGGCACAAACTACCAGTGATTCAATTTTGGGGGTGATCCAAAAGGAGTCCTGGATTCTGGATCACTTTGAAATTTTCGTTACCATTGCTTTCAATGGGGCATAAGGGAAACCGCTGCAAAGCCGAAGATGTTGCTGCCACCTAGCGAACAACATTGCCTTGGCGGAGGTGTGCGGGCTCTGACTGCTTTCTAGTTATCGTTGTTATGTATTTATTTATACATGTATTTATGTATCAGTGCTTTTAATCTTATTTTGTTATTTCACTTAATTGTGCTTATGTTGTTCATTTTGTTTGATGGAAACTGTAAATTTTTGTTGTGATCGTTCTTTTGCTTCAAACTTGGATTTGGTTTTCGACTACTTGCTTTTTAAGCATTTAGGTTTCCTGTTCGTTTATGCGTCATTTTTTCAGTGTGGCATTACAGTTTTGTTTATTGGTTTTGACTATGTTTGTTATGTGTTTTACGTTGATGCATTGTTGTGTTGTGTTCTTATAGCTGTATGCATTAGAGAACAGGTGATTGTTTCTGGACACAGCTTATAGCATAGTCACTTTCCTCTGTTTACTGCAGTCGCATTGTTGGTATGACACTTATTCTGTTGATTATCACTTGTGTTGATTGAGTTCTGTGTGCATGTTTGTGTCATACTCAGCTGTAATTAAACGTTGTTTACCATGAGCTCAGAGCAAGCTATTTGGAATCTTTAGTCATCTGTTTATTCATCAGTTTCTTTATCAGTTTATTCTTGCAATGGCTCTGCCATGATGACAGCATCATAAATATTGTTGTAATTTAACTTAACTGGTGTTATATAATGCGGAGGTGACAATTAATGGCAATGGCAAATTGTAATAGCAGGACAGGTTTGTATAACAACTACTATAATGGATGGTAGTTGTTCAGAATAAAACAAGTATTTGAGCAAAGCTCATGAGACACGTGACAGCTTATAGCAATTTCTGTTCGCAGGTTGTCTTGGTCTATCCGCATACATTTTGTTGGAATTCACTGTTAAGTGTGTGCTGCAGCCGAATATTACAGAAAAATCACTAAAACCCCCTATTATGGGGAATCAAGGTCGTTCAAGGTCATTAACATTGAACCATTAAAAGCTTTTCATCAGTTATTGTTACGGTAAGCAACAAATCTATGTCTATCTGCAAGCGTTAGACGAGCGTGCAGAGGCCTCCTTGAACTCAGGGGGTCGGGACTTAAACTGCTAAAATTTACGTTTAATGCTGAAAATTTCATGTGCAGGTTGTCTTGGTCTATCTCTAGCCATTTTGGTGCAATTTACTCTTTAAATGTGTGTTGCAGCCCAAAATCGCAAAAAAATCACTAAAAACCCCTATTTTGGGGGTTCAAGGTCATTGATTTTGATGTCAGTCGAAAGGGCATATGGGACTTTATATTAGTGATTAATAGTAATCTAAGCCATATCTTGCACCATTTCTGAGATACGGCAACTTATTGGCTCAAAATGGCCAATTTTTTGTACCGCCCTCTCATTTAGCACTCTCGATCGGAGTGACCCCTTTTGAATTTTGGGACAAGCTTTACGGATCCTAAAACTAGAGTCTTCGTGACAGACAGACAGATGGACGGATGGATGCCTCGATGATGGCTAAGACGTGCAAAGCATTACATCCTGTTGCGCATAAATAACAAGCCTAAATAATCATACGTAAAAATGATTCATAATTATGTTTGAAAATACATAATGTGAAATTCCGAATTATAGCTAGTAGAGTTGGACTACATAATGATGTGCCAATGTGGCTTGCTATAGGGCATTGTGTGACACTCGTAACATTGGCAAGTTGACGAAGGATCAGTTTGCTCTGGCAATATACCTTATACAGCAGAAACTGAAGGGCATTGATCCACCGGCGAAGCTTCCTCCCGAGATGATCCCACCAAGCATTCGACGCTCATCGCTTGTCGTATGTTTTTTTGTCATAAATATCATAGATGTGGCCTAAATAATAAGCATTATCTTTAGTACAGCATCATCAGTAAAGTGTCAGATGAGTAGGTCTGGATATGAACAATGAAACCAGAAGGATGCTGCCTGAAGATGGAGAGAGATGGTGCAGAGGTGATATCAGATAGAAGGTCGATTCATATGTTTTGCTGCTGTTGTACAACTCCTAGACTTTTATTGTGAATCGGTCACTGCATATTGTTGAAGATAATAATTTCGCCATAGGTGAAGTTATTTATTGTTTAAGCAAATCAGCATGTTAAATGCTAAAGTAAATCTGGTAAAAGAACTGCTGGGTAGTTTATTATGATAGTGTGGTATACTATTGTATGCATAGATTATTCTGGCTGTTATGACTGAACTCTTATTTCATTTTTGTCATTGAGCAAGATACATCGTTTAGCAAGGTAGCACAGTAAAAAATTAGATGCAACGTGGGCAGATTTTATTCCAGCTTATTCTGGAATTTGCTTGACATTTTGTATGTGCAGCCCTAGTTGTGAGTGAATGCATCATCCTTACTTACTTATTGTATGCAGGATGGTGTAATACCGACTGGGCTGGTTATTGACTACAGCACCACTGGCATGAAAGAACTTGATGAACTGGCGGCTGAAATCGACTCACTGAGAAGGTAAATGTTAGGTTATGTTGCTGCTATATAGCATTTTGTTTAGGAACTGTTTCTTACTAGGCTGGAAAATTTGCGATATTTTTGTCACTAAATTTTTAGTTTGTGTGGTACTGGACAACTACATGACAAGATCTGCTGTTTTGTGGAGATTAGCCATTTTACAGTTGTACAGCCATTATGGGGTGATGCTGTCAGTCGTGTAAAAGTGTAAAATAAATGTCCAGGTAAAAGGACAATTTTCCGAGTTGGGGTACTGTCCTGGTGCATGAAACAATTGACTTTGAGTGGACTCGATTACATCACCGATTGTTAGTTGGCGGTGGGTGTGGTCTGGTGTAGGAACCACGTGCGACTGGAGCAGGAGAAAGTGCAGAGTGAAGCTGATATAAAGACCCGCGGAGCTGAGATGGTGACGCTGCAGCGAGAACTGGAGACACTCGTAGCCACTGCAAAGAAGTTGGATGCTCAGAGAGCAGATGCAAAGAAACTGCTCGATGAGATGGACAAAAAGGTTGGCGGCTTTCATTGCATTTTTTATCTATGTCATGTCCAGAAAAGGTGTCTGTAGTATTTTTGCACAACTTTCACGTATTTAACTATATTTCAGTTTTTGGATCAGGTCATCTTGATGCTTCACTGTATTTGTATGATGGAGTACTGCAAATTTTGCTACATATATTTATTAGGCATGCCACTGCAATGCATGACACTAATGTAATTATGACAAAATATTGCTATATTTTGTAGCCAACATTGAAAAAGTAAGGTTATTCAATTTTCATGTATTAGTTACTTTCGCGCTGTTAGTTTGGTTACAGGAACGGAATCTGACCAGAACTGAAGTAAGTCCAGGAAAGTGGTCAGTTAACTAAAATTCGAACGTGATGCTAATATTTTGTTTATCCGGATATTGCTGACGTACTGTAGCTAGTCGCTAATAGACATGCATATCTGCTGTTTTAGTACAAAGTAAGTGTTTGCATTTTTGCAGAAAGCCATGTTGGAAGCTGATGTACAAGAAAGAGAAGATAAGTGTGCAAGTGGCCTGAAACAGGTGTTGTATGCATGCAAAAACTCACTGGTTGTTACATATGATTTTCTGTTATAAATTATTGCTGATTGTTGATAATGCTGAGAATAAGAAGCCACAATTTCTAATAAGTGGGATTATTGCTTTCTCTGTAATTACTTTAAAATATCTGAAGAGTCTTTTGTAAGTATCAGACCTTTGCTTTTACCTTTATTACTGGGGACATTATGCAGCATTGCACGTTTTAAGTTGCACTTTCGTGCTGTGCTTTTGAAGCTTGTTTATGGCTTAATTTCACTTTAAATTTGTCGTTTATAAAAGAACGAATAAGTGAATGAATGAAAGTGTCTGGTAGAATGTTTAATGTCTGTTGAAATGGTAATCTTGTGTGACTGTTGTATTCAGGTAGAAGAACTGCAAGTTGAGCTGGCTAATAAGGAAGACAGCGACCCAGTAAGTTGTTCTCTTGCTTGAAGTTTTTTACTGTTGTTCTTTCATGCTACCAATAGTTAAAGAATTATTTTTTTATTCTTGAGTGCTTTTATATGGTTATTGTATTGTTTTCCAAAAAATCTGGTTATGGACTGATTATGCTTAAGCATGTTGTGTTACACACTATTAGACATCTTCTGTTCTCGTAATGTAGATATTGTGGTGTCTGCTTTGTGTAATACTAATGTGATGTCTTTAATTTAATAATTTTGTCCATTTTTTATAGTTTTTTTATTAGAAGTGTTTAAATGCATTTATTTCTTACCTTGTCCACGATTTAGTGTTTCATCAAGCCATAGAATTGGTGCAGTAGATTGGGAATCGGAAATGCATCACTGATCAGTTAGTGATCTACGAACAGCACAGAAACCACGTTTTTGTTTTAGAGGCTGTCCTTGGCTCTGCAAAGGGGTAACACGGTCTCATTCTTAGGCACCGTGGCAGTCATTCTCACTTTGTTCAGTTTTTTACCCTCGGGATTTTAAGAATACCAAGGGTTTAAAGAAAAGTTAGGAATAATGCTCATAACCGGTGTGTGTTTTTGCGAAAGACTGTTGACACGGAGCTGAGAGGCAAGCGTGACGAGCTGCACACACTGCGTCAGAATGAACTCAGCATGGAGCTCAAAGTTGAGGCCGGACACAACCGACTTGTGCAGCTCATGAAGTTTTTACGCAGCAACCAGGCTGACGTCGATGAGGTCTTTTTGTTCACTCATTCGCTACTCGGTGTTTAATTGGAGACGTAATTACTGTGAATGTTCATTTCTATTCCCGTTCTAATTGACTGTCATTTAGCACCTCTGTAGCTCCACATGATGCACTATATAAATATAATTACCATTAATTACCATTACTATTACTAGGAATAGAAGAGGTTTTCTGACTGTGTTACTTGTTGTCTGTAAGTACTGCAGTGATGGAGTTGTTGTGTTTACTCAACATATAGTAGTAGTGAAGTTTCGAAAGTCTTGCCTCTAAAATGTCAAGCAGGATGAATATTGTAAAATTCTGTTCGTTAACTTATGTTCGGAGTTCTTTTGTCATTTGACAAAGACCGAAAGAAGGCGGAGCTCAAAAGAATAGTCAAGTACTAGAAAGATGTGTTATTTGTTTGAAATAGTTTTGTCTTTTATCATTATTCTTGTTATTCTGTGTTTTGACAAAAAATGTTGAGTTTGAAAGCTGGTTTGAACTTTTATTTGCATTATTTAATTAGTTTGCATTATTTTAATCAGTCGAATCAGACAGTGCTGCAATGGAAGTTAAGTATTTTGTGATGCTGAATAGTGAGTACATAGTTGCTAAGCTCTAGTATAAGTACAGTGTGTGACAGTGCATGGTATGCGATGTCAAGTCCATTGGCTGAATACATCACTGGTAAGTTGTATATCTGTATGTGGTCTACGGTAGCTGCAAAGTTACTTCATTACAGGTTAGGTACGTAGTTGGAAGCTGTAGTACGAGTCTGTTTTAGGGATGTTAATTTTTGAGAATTTTATTACTCGGTCAGGGAATTTCAATTCCAAGGACTCATCGAGAACCTGCAGCAGGCACAGTTGGTCAGTCTGTTGTTGTCAAGACACCCATGAACACTGAAGTCTGATGTCAATTACCACTTTCCCAGGGCTGACGGTATACCAAGATTAGATCAGCCGACCTCCCTTTAGCCAACTTAATTACAACCATCAACACTCAACTGCGATTGTCTGGACATTGGAACTTATTTACCATTGGTATTATTTTTGAAATTCTTGACTGTCGAAAATATAATTCTCAAAATTGAGTTTTTTTCTGGAGTCTTGATTTTGACGAGTCTCGTTTACATTCATAGTCTGCGTGTGGTTTAAATCGTGTGTGGTCGCTGCAGGCTGAGTACATAGTTGGTAAGCTGGAAGAAGCAGTACAAAGCCTGGATCAGTCGTCAGCTACACTGGATATGGTGCTGCAAGGTGCTCTGAGCATTGAAGATGCCACTAGACAAGCAAACTTCGGTGACATCAAGCCACTTAATGTCGACATGGATGTCTTTTCACGTGAATCTGTTGTACGTTTTGATCTTACTATACTATTAACTGTATGTAGTGATCAAGGGGCTTAGATGCCCATTGATTATGATGAATTTTAGTTGTATGTAAGAGACAGTAGTTTGCAGTAGTTTTAGACAAGCCACTGAACGTTGATATGGACATTTTCTCACATGAATCTGTTGTGTGCCATCATCTTTCTGCTAATAATGAGCTGTTCAGTGGTTACTTTTTATTTGCATTAATTATGTGATTAATTAGCAACATTTTTTGATGATGGTCATGACCACACGTTCTCGTATCGGATCCATTTAGTAACTGGTAATTCTGTCTCATTCTTACATCATATGCCATCAGGAAGGTTTCTACTTTCCCACATTAAGGTATTTAACGGTTAATTCTTAAGACATTAGTGAATGTTGTGGCCAAATTATAGAAGTGCCAATTGATATATGATGCATTTGAGCCACATGTGGTCTATATATAGTTGTTTTAGCACTTGTTGTACTTGCCATCTTACTTCTGCTGTATTGTCGTCGCGTAAAAGTGATAATTAGTGTCTGATTGCTGTGTCAGTTTGTTTTTTCGGTGACAGATGTCAGCTGTGAATGTTTGTTGTGACAGCTGAATGACGTTGGATTCAGTCGGACTGCGGATGGTGAACTGAAGTATGATTTACCTACTTCTGATCTCAGCGCACAACATATTGGTACGCATTCACTGCTTTGTTTCCGCCTTTTTTATGATTATTGTCTATTTTTTGATGTGATTGCATGGTTTGAATTTAGCGCATTGATACTCTTACCAGTATTCCGTTATCGCTGAGCAGTGAAGCAGTGAAGCAGATGACGAACAGAAAAGATATGAGTTCTGAATGAGGTTATTGATGAGAAAGGCTTAAGGAAAGTTGTAAGGGCAAGGAAAGGAAATGAAGATACTGAGTCTGACTGTGCAGTACGCTTTAGCATTAAGTTACATGCTAAGGTGGTTCCTTCCCCATGCACATTTACCTGTCCAGGTACTAGTCAGAACCAGTCTAGCATAACTTTTCAGTAGACTTATAGGTTGAAACAATGTATAAGTTATACGTAAAATTTATCAGAATACAATCTTTGACTGCAAAGTCATCACCAGAGAAATTAAAATGAAGGGTTGTTGATGGAGACAAATGTTACATTTGTTAAAGCCACTGATAGATCTGGTAATAGTTTAATTGCTGTGTTCAGGCAATGACAAGTTAGATGCTGAGGCAGTCACTGCGACAGCCGAGCCTGCAATGGTGAACGATAACAAACCAGAGTCAACAGGACCTCCTGCTCGACCGCAGCCCCCGGTCTGTTCTTTTGCTCTCAAATTCTTTTCTGTCAGAGCTTACTGGCACGCACGGCCGATCTGATGCATCAGCTGTCTACACTGTGTTCAGAAAAAAAACACCCACTCATGTTTTCTTTTATATCTTTGCGGAAAATGTTTAGATTTCTACAAAATTTTCAGGCAATGTTTAGGAGGAAACAAGCATTCAGCGTGTGAAAAAGTAAGATATTCTTTGCATCATATTTCTGTGTTTGTAAATTATGGCATTTACCATTAAAGAGAGGCATTGGTGGAATGTTAAAACAGACCAATTGGTCATTATGCTGACTGAACCCAAAAATTTGCTAATCCGTCACACAGTTTATTATTGTGAACTGTTTTCGTGGTTTATCTTCTTGGCCGACTGCGAGATCTTAAACTTTGTTGATGTTGGCAGGCATTCGCGCACTGCATCACTGCATTCATGACCACTTGCCCGCTATCAGTCGAACGACTTGATACTGCCGGTCATGTCAATTTTTTAATTAAAACATTTTATTCCATTAATATTAAATTGCCTGTGTATTGTCCGGAAGCATCTTGCACAAACTTTCTGCTCCATAACTTTTGCTGACTCGCAAACATTTTATCAAAGGTTGGTCTTCAACGGTAAAACCCATAGTTTGCAAACACAGAAATATGAACGTCAGCAAGACGTCACCAGTAGCAGAGAATATCTAAATTTTATACTGGTGGAATACTTTTTTCTTCCAAAACATTTTCTGAAAATTTTGTGGAAATCTGAACATTTTCTGTGGAGATATACAACAAAATGTGAGTGGGTGTTTTTTTCTGAACACAGTGTAGTGCATCAGCCCCGGGCTGCTACTGCTTTTTTATCTTGTGCCTTTTCCATTGCTGCTTCCACTATCTGCCCAAACTTTCTGCAAACACTAGATCTACTAGTACTTTTGGCACTTTTAAATCTACACTACAAACTGAACTGCTTACCTCAGCCTACCACACCTAGACTGGTCAGCACCGACACAACACTTCTGATTCACAATGATATTTTATCAGATTGTTTTTACATTACATTATACAGTGAATTGTTGCTTTTGCATATGATGACCAGTTGTCTGGAGTACCTGGAAATGCAACAGAGTTTTACGCTGCGTGACAGTGATAACGTTGTTTACAGTCTAGCAAGTTTCGTTTTGACAAGTTTTATATGTTACAGAGGCCACCTGCACTTGGTGAAGATCCCTGGAGCTACTCCAAGCTTTACACTAAAGGTTTGAACCTGATCTTTGTTTTTTTCACATACCACAGTTTGTAGTAAACTAATCAAGCAGCAGCATCATTAATATGAATGGTAAGTTGAGTACTTGCTTGCTTGGTTGTTGTTAGGGCAGAGAGCTTTCACAGAAATTCTCCTGTGTTGGGTGGTACGTAACAGTAACACTGTGTGATTCCATACGGCAGGTGATGCTCCATAGGTCTGAGATGGGTTTCCATGAAGCCTTTAGTCTTGAAATTTTAACCTTCAAGTTGCATATTTGATATAATTGTTAGAAGCAAAACTATATCGCTTGTGTCTGCTTTATAAATGCGTAGAATTGAGTGGCGCTTAGTTTTGTCGTCATTTTTGATGTGATGTTTACTGTAGCTTAAGTAACTCATTTTCCCCTGCCATTTATTAGACACTGTTTGCTTAAGCCCAAATTCCATTACGCTGACTTCGCGAGTTTCGCCTAAACTTCCCGTGGGGAAAATTGCGGACACAAATCATGAAAGTCTGCGATACAACATTGTGTTGCCGACTTTCGTGATTTGTGTCCACGACAAAGTTTCCGACTTTCCTCGTCTGTTGCGCCGGACTAAATTCCATTAGAGTGACACAAATGGGTTTGTCGCAGACTTGTCACGAACTGTGTCGCAAACATCTCGACGTGTTGAGGTAGTTTGTGTCTGCGGCTTTCATGATTTGTGTCGGTGACTTCATGATTCTGTGATTTTGTGATTTGTCACCATTTGAGTTCGCGACTTTCATGATCTGTGTCCGCGAGTTTCCCCTAGGGGAAGTTTCAGTGAAAGTCGGAGTAATGGAATTTGGGCTTTAGTAATGATTGTGTACAGTGTAAGAAGCAAGATATCAGAACATCAGAACTTGTTGACTTCCACATTCCACAATTGAACTAAACCACAAGCACATTATATACACTGCAAGCAGTTCTTTTTTCTGTCTAAAGATTTCTGGCTTAAGTCGTGCAGTTTTGTTCGTTTTTTTGTGTGTGTTTTTTGCTAGTTCATTGTCTTGTGTTTATAGTGTTGACTTGCTTCTCAAGTGATCTGCATAATGTAGCGGATTAATTTGTTAATGTTTTTTAGCTCAAAATGATCCGTTTGCCACTGGTAACATTGGAGGAGCAAAGTCACCAGTTAATGTGAGTTTATTCTCAATTATTACTCAGCTAAACTTATATGAAGTGATGTGTTTCAGCGCATCATTTATGCACTTTAGACTCATTTGCAGGAACTATATAAATGTGATTTCATCAGTTGATTGATTGATTATTGATTGAAGGTAAGTAAGTAAGGCATATTTAAAGTGCACAGTGTCAGCCAGTGGCCGAATCTGAGGCACTTGGCTGAGTCACTAGGGAAAGCTGTAGGCCTGCTGGAAGCAGTGAGTTTTGAGGAGGCGATGGAAAGTGTCTGCAGAGGTAGGACTGTGAATGCTAGAAGGTAGTGAGTTATCATGTGTAATAGATTTCATTTTTTGTCGTCATCATCGTCGCCATTACCATCCTTTCCGGGTTTTTTTTGTATGCATGCTCGTAGTTTTATAGTTGAGTCAACGAATGTTTTTTTTTTTTTTCAGTGGCAGTCTTTAAAGAAGGTTGTAACTTGTGATGTAAGCTGAAGTTTGTATTACTTGACAGCACTATATAACTGATGGCATGTTCGGTAATGCATGGTGTTATATCAGGTGTGCCAAGATACACAGTTCTGCAACAGTGGAAAATTTAAAAATAGCAACCAGCAGAGTGAAACTCGTTGAAATACGTTTAATGTATAGTTAAATGATGTGATATCGCTGAGAGCAAATTGACACTGGAGGTGTGCTAGATGTATACCTGACCTGATTCGTTATCTGCAGATCTGTTTGGGTAGTCACACTGTGGGTTGGGTTGTCAGGTAAAATGTTGAAATTTAGTTACTGGTTGGATCAGGTAGGAAAATTTGTCTTACCCACAGTGCTTTAGTGTGTTTCTGTTGATGGTGAATTGTAGTCAGAAGACCCATTCGGCATTGGTTCATTCGACGCACCGGCCCTGCAGCCAGCAGCTCAGAGTGGTGGTACTAAACCTCCTCGGCCCAAGTCCCCAGGACCGGGTCGACCCAAGTCTCCATCGCCAGCAGTGTCGTCGAAGTCCCCTGTACCGCCGGGTAGACCCAAGTCACCAGCACCCGGAAGACCAAAGTCCCCCGCTCCTAAGAGCAAGTCATCCGTTCCTCCACCGAGACCATCGGCCCCTCCATCTAAGAGTCCAACATCATTCCATGACTCCTCGGCTTCAAAGGGTTACCGCACCAATGCATCCGACTACTCCGATTATTCCACATCTCATGTAAGTTTTTTATTTACATTTCCAGTCACAAATGGTAATTTTTGCGCTGCCATGTTTTTAATTCGCAGTATAAGTCTTGTCTGTCTGTTCCAAGTTGTAAACCAAAGCTAAAAAAACTGTCGAAAAACCAAAATTGGCATGAATGTTTCCTGGAATGTTAATTATTTTGCTGATTTCAGCCTTTAAGGTCAAGCATTATGTTTAGGTTTGTGCCACGGTATGTGAGCACTTGGCTGCCACACATTTCTAGTTGTATATGTAAGACAAGGTCTGTATGTAAAAGACGATTAAACATAGTTCCTTGAGACATTGACCTTGCATTTTGTGGCATTGCTAACATAACTGATTTGAGTCTATTATAGGAGCTTTTGTAAACTGGAATCTGATAAATAGTAATAGTATTGTAATAAATCAATAATTCAGTATTTATTGCGATGTTGCTTGCACGAGTTCATGTGATTTACTTTTGAAATACAGGACACTAATCTTTCAGTTTGTGTTATGTGAGATTAACACTAATTTTGGTATAGTATGTTGTACTGTGTTTATTTCTGATAGGTGACACAGTTTTTTTTATCTCTGCCAAGGTGAGCATAGTGAACATTGGACGAGATTAAGAGATTGGCCGTTCTGTCCATCGTTCCTTCTGTGTACATGATGACTAATAATAGCAATGACGTCATTGCACCAACAGCACAAGCAGCAATGCCGGCTATAATTTTTCTTTCCTTCTCCCCTTTAGTGAAGCAGCTTTTTCTTCTCCCTCCCCTTTCCTTGTTGTAGGTGTAGTAGTGTTAGTAGTATTAGTAGTAGTAATGTTTAAATCACTTCACTTGGCGGAGGGAGATGTGCACTCCCACAAGTGCCTTCTAGTTTACCTGTATGTTCAAAAGATGGTCGAAGATGCACTGTGTTAATATAGCTTTTGACCTCTGACTTCCATTTACTAAACATTGACTTTATATGCTCATTGCAGTTGCCATATGACAGATAACTCGGTTGTAATGTGAAGTAATGTTGCGTGTGTCTGTGTCTAGTATTCTGACGAGCCGATGTCGTGGGACTAGCAGCATATAGAGAGATTCACACCATGTCAGTGGTCAGCTGTCTGTTTATCCGACGTGCTTCTATAGCAAACTGTTCACATACTGTACACATTACACCAGTGCCGCAGAACCTTTCCGTGTCATGGGGCATATAACATGATCTTCAAGTCACTACAGGCTGAATCGTTGGGCTAAATTGTTTAAATTGTTGCAAATTGTTACTAGCACTGATGACGAAAAGCAGCAGATGAATTTTGTATAATGTATTTTATCAAGTTTAGCATCTTGTTTCAGCTCGAAACCAAAGCTGTGCGCAACTTAAAACAAGTAAGGATCAATTTGTTTGGCATATTTATTTAATTATATTTATAATTAGATCATTTTTGGTGTTTTTTGTTCCATATCATGAGCCAGATAGCAGCCAGTTGCAGTCTGGATGTAGCCTGTGGGTCGGAGGTTGTGCAGCACTGTATCATACACATGCATCAGTTGTGTGTAGCATTAGAGCTCTTCCTATGCATGAGATGTCAGTTTTACGTGGAAGTGCATTCTGATAAACGTTGCACTACACTTAGTATTTAGTAGAGTTTATGTTAGGGCTGCAGAAATTAACGATTGATTAGTTGTTAGACAGTTATTTTATTAAAATTTTGTAATCGATTAGAATTCGAACAAGAAATTTAAGCTAATGCTCACGAGATGCGCGAAAGCCTATAGCAGTTTCTGTTCACGCTAAGTTAACATACAAATACCAAATTCTCTGTTGAACTATATTTTAGGGCTGTTAATTGACTACAAATTGTTTAATCAGTATTAGCCCCAGGTTATGTAGAATGTTTCAGTTACTGGAGGATATCACGATTGCAGGTTATTCAAGATTTGCTAATGGTCATCACTTGTCTGGAAAACTTGGAAAGTTGAAAACTTTAGTAGCTGTCAGGGGATTAAAACGACGCCAATCTGAAAATGCCCTGTTTTCAAGTGAGGGCTGAGTTGTGTCAGCTATTCTGTGCTAGAAACTTATCTCTAGTAGCTTGCATTTTCAAGGTGTGTAGTGTGTAAAAATACATAATGTGATTCACAAGTTAACAGTGGTTCATTTAGCATGTCACTCTTGTTATCTTGTTTTGTTGCTGTAGGTTTTTGGCTGTCTTCTGTACAAATTCTAGTGAGAATTCTTCATCAGTATCTGTAGCGGTCTTAGTTTCATATTGTGAATAGCATTATTGCCCACTGAGTCTGAAAGGGAGATGCCATACTCTTGTGAGCATATTTGGAAAATATTGTTACTATTTAACTGACAATTTTGGCAGAAAATTTTTATGTCTCCACCATCGTAGTGGCCGGAGGCATTATGTTTCTGTGGTGTTCGTGCGTTCGTCTGTGTGTCTATTTCAAAACATTGTTACCACGATATCTTGAGTATTTGTTGACAGAATTTGACCACTTTCACCACTAACGGACTTTGGGGCAAAGATGAACGCATAAAATTTAGGGGTTAAAAGGTCAAGGGTCAAAGTTACGGTGGTGCCAAGTATGTTGGCGGAGGCATAATATTCGATGGAGTCGTAACAACCATCTAGTCTGTGATGTGTTCATTAAAGACCTAACCAAACTGCATTGAAGTACCTTGTGAAGGAGTAGTATTCGCAAGTTGCATTGACAACAGTCACTGCATTGAAGAATTGGGCAACATTTGCTGAAGATGTGGACAAGAGTATGGTGTGTCTTTTTCTGAGTTGTGGTATATATTAGTTGTTGATGTCCGTGTTTCGTCTGTACAATGAGCTGTGTGTTGTTACATTATGTCTGTGCTAATTAATCTACAGGGTGGGCCAAGAAAGTAAGCTATTGACCAATTTTTTCACCAGTAGACTCTGGAAGAAATTGCTACTCAGTGGCATGTGCATCACATTTATTGTGTCACTACACTATCTTGTAAAATATAAATATCTAAAAAACATAATAATATCTACAGATAGTAATAAGGTCGAGTGGTAAATTTTAAAAGTATTTCAGTAAAATGTTAAATGTAAGTTATTATAAGCATCAAAAAGGTTTACATGTAGCTACGGAGTAAGTTTTCATCTTTCAAAAAATTGTGCACAACTTGTACGGCCGCACAATTGAAATACATTGCTCTGTATGCTCATGCATTTAACTGAGCAAAATTGTAGTCATCAACCAGCATTGATGTACGTTAAAAATTAATGCACAGTCAAATTATTTGAAAAAAAACGTTTAACATGTTCTCCAATGTTTTCAACATTTACTATAACTCTTATTTTAACATTTTAAGTTAATACTTCAAAAATTTACCATAAGACCTTCTGTCCATCTGTAGATATTGTATGTTTTTGGATATTTATATTTCACAAGGTAGTGTAGTGACATAATAAGTGTGGTGTGCATGACCTTGAGTGACAAATTTCTTACAGAGTCCACTAGTAAAAAATTGTGAAAATTGATCAATATTTAGCAAAGATATGGACAAAGTGCAATAGCTTACTTTTTGGGCCCACCCTGTCTAGTCTTATGCATCACTGTGCCTCTTGGAAACCATTAGCGACTTGTTGGAAGTCACTCAGAACAATGTGCACTTTTGGTCATGAATGAATTGGACTGAAGATGAGCATTTATGTAGTAAAATTAGCAGTGTTAGTAGTTTACAATGACAGGCAGGTCCACTCCATTACAGGCAAGTCTTCTCAGTTGCCTGGCCACTCAACCATCCCCCTCAGGCTGCCTTTGGGGTTATGTGGGGCAAGGTCTGGGTGCATGTACTTAGGACCCAAGTTCTCAAACGCCGCAGTTGTGGTTCGCAACCATCTAACGCAGAAGGTGCCAGAGGGGAATGACAGACAGACAAACAAAAAGACAGACTTTCCGCACATCATAGTTTGATTACAAAGCCATTGTGCATTATTGGATATCAAATTGTGACAGCAGCATGCATTAGTTGTAATTTGTGTGTACAAGTTGTTTATGTTAGATGAACACTAAAACAGGTCTGCTTCCTGATTTTCTTTGATGTTGATGATGATGTAAAAAAAAATTTAGTTGTAGCAATATACATTGATGTTTGGGTTTCATTCGGCTACGCTTGGTTTATAGCTATTATGGAGTTGTGTATGCATTTCGAATATTAGTTAGCATGATTGCCTGTAGTTACAGTCTGATGTTGAAATTCTTTCCACCAGAATACAGTAGTTTGTTAGTATCCGTGTATACACTGCAGCAGTCTTGTGAGATTTCCATTGTTTAATCTTTATTGACTTGTTCCAATGGTTCATTCGTGTACAGTACTTTGTTGTGTTGAAGCAACAGTGTGGATTTGCACTGGCTGTACCAGTCAGTGGTGAATATAGCAAAGTTGTGTTGTGAAATTTGTGTTTTCTTTATTGGTGTGTTTTTGTTGATAACGTTGCTCAATCGTCCTCGCACTGAGTCACTTTCTTACTACCGCTCATCTGTATATCACTTGTTCCTTGTTAATTTCTGTGGGGTGGCGCATAAAGAAATAGATCATAGTGCTTTATGTAGAGTATTTACGCAATCTCGTTGTTGAAAATGATTAGCTTTAGTTTTTGACATGACATCGAACACTGTTGACCAATCATATAAGTACTGTCACTATGCTGTTGCATTACCTTCAGGGTGGCCACTCTTCTGGAAAACCTGGAAAAGTCAGGGAATTGAAAAGTAGCTGCAACTGGTAAAAATTTTGTCTAAATTGATCATTAATTGAGTAAATTATAAGAAAAACAAAAAGGGGTCCCTTTTCTATGAAACACCATGTAGAACTGTTTTGTACGTGTATGATGACTTTGTTGGAATGAATTAGTAAGACTAATGTATCAAAAACGTTTGTACCAAGCACAGAGTAATTTTGCAGCTTTCACTTTTGTTTTATGATAACTGGGTAAGTCGATTAATAATAATGAGTTAGTTGGTCTTTTTCAGAGACTGATTTTGTTGCTTCAGAAATGACGTACCATGGTTATGGTTGTTTCCTTACTATTGTGCAGTTAATTTATTATCTTTTTTTATCTGTTTCATGATATATTTCTGTATGTGAAAGTTGTTGTCAGCTAGTTTACAGTGATGTATGCATCGGTATTTAATAGATTTCTAGCGTGCTACTGATACGTTGATAAGCAATGTCTTGATATATATTTGTCTGTAGATGTATAAATGTCTGTATACATGTAACATACTGTGTATTGCTGTTAGTTGTATAGTTGATTATGTCATGTTTTAGTGATGGAGTCCAGTGAGTGTTTGTAAGCAGTTAGCTAGATGCTGTTAGGCCTTGGTTACATCCAAAACTGCAACATTTGCATGATTTAATGTTTTTGTGTTTTGTTTTTCACGCGACTACGTTTTGTGAGTTCCCCGCAGTTTCTGGCACTAGGCCACAGTGGCTAAAATGTTGTACATGATTGTAGCAACTTCAAAAATGTTGCAGGTGGTCCACGAAACACTTCTAGTGTCCGTAGTGGCTTAGTGCTCAGTAGTCAATGGCTTCTAAGACTTTTGTGCAAATGTTTCACTTTCATGTAACCATATTCTGTCATCAAGCCATGATTAGTCGGGCTAAATGCCATGCCTCTTAACACCTTTCTAGTGTTTACAAACATTTTAGCATTTTATTTTTCTCATTAGCTCTTATATCACCCAAATCTTACGCAGTCATGCTGAAGTGCGTTAAAACCTTGGTGCAGAGTTGACGTAAAACACTAAATTTGCACAGGTATTTCTGCAGATGTTTTTTTTTGTTTTGCATGTAATCATGGCCTAGTGTTGTGAGTTTCGGATGGCTGCAGTGTGGAGTTTTGTGTCGTAAACTGCTGGTATTGATATGTGTTCGTTAGTGCTACTGTCTGATTGTCGCAGTTTTCTTCTTGATATCGCATTGAATATGCAGTGATGTATTCAAGTCCACTTAGACTAAGTCCGAGTCTGTGGGGTTTTAAGTCCATGTTCAAATGCGAGTTAGAGGAGACCGAATGTTTGTCAGTTGCTTAAATTATACACGACTTGTATAAGTTGAGTAACATCATTAGAATTTAGAAAGACAACATGAAATAATGATGCTGCATTTTCAAAGCATTTAGTTACAATACAAACTAGAAATTTGGGGCAAAGCCCAACGCGAGTCTGCCCGGCGCCCTAAGTCCAATTGGGGGGAGTTAGAGGGGTGATATTTCCCCAGTAGCAAAGTCACGTGGTCCGCGCACAAATGCATTAACATACGCAAAACGCGCACTATTGATTTAGGATGGGTAAACGTTAGCCGCGTAATCTCTGGTGTTAGTGGACCAAAGTTCACCAATTTTTTTTTATTTAGCGCACTATTAATTGTACTTGATAATGCTTTTTATCGCTTGTCGATATCTCTATTCATTCTAGAGATATATGCAGTCAAACTCGAAAGTTTTCGTAAAACGTACTAAATTTTGGACGTTTTTTGCCCTCCGAAATTTTAAGGGGGCGGTGACCCCCAAAAGTTGCACCCGCGTTATCACCCTCATCTAGCAGCACGTCACGTGGCAAAGTTTCATGAAACTACTCCCCCTGGCTCCAAAATTCTTGCGGCTAATACGCAACATTTTAAGCCAATTTTTGATCTCCTTTTGAAAAAAAATTGTAAAGGGGTCCCCATCCTGGTGGGGGGTGCGCTAGTAAGACTTGGTCATTTTCTAGCGGGTGTAATAATTTGGTGGCGCAGCCCTCTTGGGGGTCGAAACATGACCTTCCGAAAAAGTGGATTTGGGTGGGTAAACATTAGCCGCGTAATTTCTGGTGCTGGTGGACTAAACTTTACCAAATTTCTTTCGTTGAACACGGGATTAACTGTACTTCATAACGCCGTTTACCGCTTGTCGATATCTTCATCCAGTCTGTATGTTGTGGGTTAGCAGTGTAATGTTTCTGCGCATAGCTAAATAGCGTACCTCAACTCATAGCACATTTCGCTGCATATACACTGTGTCTCAAAAAACATCTCCGACATTTTTGACTGTAACTTGAAAACAAAATATCAGATTTCGATAGTTTTGGCAAGAATATTCCTAACACAACTTGCCATCAAGTGACCGTTTAGTTTCCCACCTCACCCAACGTTTGTTTCTGCACTACCAGGGGAAAATGCAACCAGCGAATTATCACTTTTTTATCCAATGCGATATGATTGCTTAATTAACATAACGCGTAAAAACATATTTTGTTCACATTTCGGACACCATGGCTGACATTTCATTCAGTTGTCCATTTTTTCAATGGCCTGCAGTAAAATTGCTTGAAGCGTTGGCCCACTATGTGAACACGGGCAAGGAGACGTTTTCTCCATTTATTGACAGCAGTAGCCATAAAGTTCTGCTTCAGACCAATACAGGCTGTACCAGCTGCTTCTTGACGTCACAAACATTCCTATACTTTATCTGGTAAACACACTGCTGCATGACGGTCAAACCTTGTAATGGACCTGCTGTTGGGGCCCACAGATTAGGATAGATGGAATTTACTGACGTGTTTCCGTTTATTGTAACGCATATTATGCTTGGTCTGCTTTCCCCAGGTAGTGCAAAAGCAGACGTAGGGTGAAATGGAAACTAAAACACTTACTTAATAGCCAGTTGTGTCGAAAATATTTCTGCCAAATATTATTAAAATCTGCTAATCCTTATTCAAGTTACGATTGATAATGTCGGTGATGTTTTTCAGGTTTTCTGTTTATTTTGCCACATATTTTGCTTGATCTGCTTTCCCTAGGTAGTGCAAAAGCATACATTGGATGAAATAAAAAAACTGGACGGTCTTTTGATGGCAAGTTGTGTCAGGAATGTTCGTACCAAAAATTATTAAAATCTAAAAATTGGTTTTCAAGTTACAGTCGAAAATGTCGGGGATGTTTTTGGACACAGTGTAGAATAGATTCTCTCCCTGTCTTGATACTGTTTCTTGGCCGGTAGTAAGCTGAGGGCATCCATTCTGTGAAAGAGAAATATTTCTGCTGCTTTTCCTAGTATTTTTCACATTATAGCTCGTGTCGATGAGAAATACTTTATGGAACTAAGTAAGTGCAGAAATGATTTGATGCAGAATTGTTTTAATCAATCAATCAATCAATCTCTATTTGTATCAGGTAAAAACCCATATCATCGAAGCCTAAAAGAATAGTAAAAAGTAAGAAAATATGTATGCATGCAGACGCAAAGAGCAACCACAAACACAGTCAGCGAAACATATCAGCTACACACAGGAACAATTCCAATGTTTCTGAGGTTAATTATCAGCATATAGCCAGACGACCACAAGTGTGCACTGTGTACATAACTGTATACATAATCATAATGAGCTTTGAATTTGTTACTTTTTTAACGAAAACAATAGACCTGCGTAATTCTGGTTGTAGTTGTTGACAGCAGATTGAAATATAAGTCGTACGTAAAATACTATTTTACTCTTTAGAAGTCACACGTGCAGGATGCCATAGCTCCTGCAGACTCATTTCCAAGGAAAACGTTATGCTGTGCAGAGAACACCGCGCGATACTGTTTCACTGGTCTGTTACATAAAATATTTTTTATTGTAGGCCCCTACAAAAGATTTTTCAGCGCTTACCGTTAATTACGCGCGAAAGCAGCTCCTGCTTTCAGCGCGTCTTAGCCATTGCAATTCTGTCTGTCTGTCCGTCTGTCACACGGGTGGATCAGTCAAAAACGGTGCAAGCTAGGATCACCAAATTTTCACCGTCGGCTGCCTGGAAGACTCTAGTTTCAAGAACCGTAAAGCTTTTCCATAAATTCGAAGGGGGTCACCCCAAACGAGGGCGCTAAATGAGAAGGGGTGGGGAAAATTTGCGATTTTTGGCCAATAAGTCGCTGTACCTCAGTAATGGTGCGAGATAGGGCGTAGGTTACTATTAATCACTAATAGGAAGTCGTACACTGGCTACCGATTGCCACCGAATTCAATGACCTTTGATGACCTTAAACGCTAAAATGGGGTTTTATGGATTTTTACGGGTTTTTATGGTTTTTTGGCGATTTCGGGCTGCAAGACATTTCAAGAGCGAATTGCCCGAAATAAATTGAGATAGACATAGAAAAGCTGCGTATGAAATTTTCAGCATTGAACGTAGATTTCAAAGGTCCAAGTCTTCATTTTCTAGGTTCAAAGAAACCTACGCACGAGAGCATCAAAGAGCGGTACCCCCCGCAAAGTCGTTATTTTACCGTTGTTGGCCAGTCTTTCGTGAAAACGGTTGCAGATAGGCATGGGCATGCTACCTATCACAACAAGCAAGCACTAGTGACGACCTTTTCAGTCGTGTCAACCTCGATCACTTTGAAAGACAAAGCTTCCGAAATAAGGGGTTTTTATTGGTTTTTGCGATCTTTGGCTGCAGCGCACACTCCGAGAATGAATTGCGACGAAATGGCTGGAGATAGACTGACAGTTTGCGAACAGGAACTGCTATAGGCTTTCGCGCGTCTCTTGAGCAGTAGCGGAAATTTATTGTTTTTTTTTTACCAGGTAGAGTAGCCAAGTGTTCGAGATGTGTTGAATCTTAGATGACATCTAATTTTCTACTAAATACTGCAGTGAAAGAGGGAAGCGGTTACTGCTCGAACCAGTTCTGTATAGTGTTGAGTCGTGGGTACTTAGCGGTAAGTGTTACCTGTAACTTACGGGTAATTTTAAATTTTAAACCCGTAAGTTACCGGTAAAGAAATATTTTTTCGCTAACGATAAGACCGATAAGTAACCGGTAACACGCGTAAATTACCGGTAAGTTATCGGCGACATTTTGTTACCGGTAATTTTACAACGCTAGTAAATACTGTTGTTAATGACGAAACTCAGTGGCTTGTGTTACGATTTATGATACTATTTAGCTTAGTAATTGCAAAAATGATACCGTTACGATGTGATTAACAAAGAACGATTAGGGCCCAGGGCCTGTCACAATAGGCCTACGGATCACGCATGATGCTTCACCGTGTGCGCTCCTGTAGCCTGGAACTCGCTATCACGTCCGAGACTTATCCTTATTACCTTCCTGTTTCGGCAGTCGTTTTGAAACTGAACTGTTTAACAGTGCCAGTGGCATTAACTTACCCCGGCATGTTCGTCTTAGCTTTGCTGCAAGAATGAGCGAACAAAAGTTCTACTGAACTGCATTCACTTCGCACCACTGCCAGCTTTGTTGATCATGACACTAGTGATGGTACTATAGGTGATAAAGAAGTCGAGATATCATGAGATGTGCGACAAGTTATTGCGATTTGACGACATCGGTCGCAGTAAAACGCTTAGCTAATCCGCATATGACGCCGCATACGAGCACGAGATAATCGCGCTGTAGGCCTACGTACAGTGCACGCAGTTGCTGCTGCTGCTGACTGCAATGTATGCCAGCACTGTCCGATTGAGTTTGTGCAGCCAGCAATAGTCGAGACAACAGTGTCCTCCAAGCCAGTCAGTGTGCCTCTACTGAAACTTTAATGATTCGATGGTCAGTGTGGGAAACAGCATCGGTAGTAAGCTGATGTACGTTCTTTCCTCCGATAGCGTATAAACGTCTCACGGCGTCTAACCTTACTTCTAAAGATGAATGCCGTACCTGTTATTCTGATGGTGTTCTGCTGGATGCCTATCTGTGCCGGAGCGACGGGTGAGTATGTGCTACAACCATGTGTTTAACTTGGTGGTTTAAATCATTACCTCACTATTTACTGCAGCGAAAACAAAGCAAACAAAAACGTCGGTGCCAAGTGTCGACATGATACGCGGCCGTCCGTCAAAGTCTACAGTTAGTATATTGGAAGTCAATATGCGACTTCCTATTATTGATCAATAGCAAGCTAGGCCCTATCTCGCATCGTTTTGCCACAATACATGCGTGCCCACGGAGACGGACGACAATCGTATTATAGCGCGTTAAAAAGTAACGGCATTGGGACATAACTGAACATAACTGTGATATTTCCTGTACAGGTGTGCCAAAAAATTGCACCATCAAAATTAACCGATTTTCACAGTTCTTTCACTGTGAGAATCGGGAAAAAATTTGTAACAACTGTATCACTATGATTCCATCACACCTCAAGTATGTCGCTACACTACTTTGTGTTTTATAAAAGCACCACAACGCGGCGTTTCACTGATCGCGCCATTGGTCAGTCGCAACAGGACACACTGAACATTTGATGTGTAAACTGCAAAATGTAGAAGTTACTTTAGACACAACTGAGACAATAAACGCGTTGTTTTCTGTTGTTAATTGCTAAAAATATGTTGCTACAAAAGTCTTGTTTTTAACTGTTGCTTCTAAGACACTGACATTTTACAAGGTAGTGTAGCAACACACTTAAAGTTTGATGGGCTTTTTGGTTATATTGTTAATCCAAATTTTCTCTTGATTCCGATAGTGAAAAATTTTGAAAATCAGTCAATATTTGATGAAGTTAAGGCGTATAAAAATGGTGCCCTTTTTGCTCACCCTGTAGGTGTAGGTGATTTGCTGGTTTGGTCGTTTATCGACACGTTAAATCATACGAAAAATATTTAGACGATGATCAGTAAATTTGTTGTTTTTATTGCGTCAACATAACTGGCTTACTGTAGATGCCTTACGTCATGTGTTGAACCTAGGTGATTGCTTTGATTTTTTGTTCTTTTTTGACGGCTCCACATTGTTACATTCTGAATTGGACAGTCTCATTTTATATCTAGCATCAAGCCGTACTTTGTAGTCTATTTGATGCTCAGTTTTTGTTGCTTTTTCTGTTATATTGTCCGTTCTTTTCTTTTTATTTTCTGTACTTCGTGTACGATAAAATAATAAATATTTAACTCAAACTAAAGCAAGAAAATTACTTTATCTTCCCTTACTGCAATTCATTTTTTTAATTTCTTACTGTTTAAGTTCTCTAAGCGTATTCTGTTTCTGTTATACGCAGTAGGCTACTGGTTTCTTTATGTTCATCAGAATCAGAAGACAGCAGTTTCGCCGTACGTCGTTCTAGTACTGTCTATGTCTGTCACAAAGCAAGCGAGTGTCCAGTCCAGTTAAAGAAGTGATACATTCAGTACAGTCGTTGGTATATTTGGCTGAATAGCTGGGTGGGTGGGCTGGATCGACTGAGTGTGTGGTCTACTGCCAGCGTGCGTGCGGCGCGCGATGTGCTCAGTTCGCTAAACGACCACCATCATCGTCATCATCGTCGTCGTCGTCATTTTATTGTGCGGCGGCCGGTGTCATAATAAAATGTCTTCCCCATGAAAAATCTAACCGGGGAGAGATAATCACAAAATTTATATGTCTCTTCCTAAATAAAATATTGCCGGCCTCATAAAAAGTCTCCCCATTATAGGATCGCCCCTCAGAAAAGTCTCCCCCGGCCGACAATTTGTCGGTAAAAATTCGCCCCACACGGGCGGTGCGGGGCGGATTTTTACCGGTACATTATCGGCCGGGGGAGACTTTTCTGGTGGGAGGTCCTATAATGGGGCACCGCGCAGGCAGCGCACACGCTAGACTGCGTCGCAGCTAGCACGCTGCAGTCCAGTTCTGCTTGGCTGCATCGTCGTCGTTCTGGCGTCCATTATCGGCATCATCGTACAGTAGCCGAAGTCCCGCTGATCGCAAGAAATCGCAGCCCGGACATATTCCCACCCCGGGACCGAATTCTTCCAGAAATATGCCGAAAATCCCTCTCCCGGATGGGATGAAATCTTCTTCCTTTAGTACGGACGTATACACTATATATGTACTATGGATACCGCACTGCTGGAATGGGTAAGCAATTTCGCAGTAGGAGCTTATACCACTCCAAACCACGCTCAGATCGTACAGACTACATCGTCGTTAGCTTTATGACGCACGACTAGCCTACAGCCGAAAAAGTAACGCGTTTCATTCGATCTACGAAGTTACTGTACGCCGGGCCTGGTTAGTACTGCGATGGGTGACTGCCAGCAGGCAGGGAAACAATCTCGGTATGCAACCAGCCGCCTAGGTCAACTCAGCCTCTCATCCTTCCGGGGTAGGTAAATCGAGTACCGGCCTATCTGGCTGGGGTTAAGGCGGGGCGCGTTCACCTGTGTCGGGTGGCAGGCAACACTGTGTAATCCCATATGTCAGGCGACGCTCCGTAGCTCTATGACGTGTTCAATCTTTTAAGGAGCTATATTCTGACATTTACCTTTTACCTTTAAGCTAGGGTGGTTTAAGCCTAACTGAATTGTAACGGCAGCAGTAAGGTTCTCCAGCAATGGAGGTGGCTTGTGCTTGTAAGTGAGTGAGTGAGTGAGTGAGTAGGGTTTAACGTCCCACCTGACACAGTTGGTCATTTCGGGGACGGCCTTTCCTGTTATTCTCCAGACAGACATCAATGTGATAATGCTGTCTATTGGAGGACAGGGGGCCCGTGCTTGTAAGCCTACACATTGTTTCTCTCACACTGAAATGTTTTTTGTATTTTCTTCACACGATGCTGGGATCATGTATCATCATTATTGGCAACAATGATTCTTACTGGAACTGGGAAGGGGATTTTGTTCTAGGAGTGACCTAGAAGTGGAAGGAGCTGTCCCAGAGGATTTAGTTCTGCTGAGGCCTTGCGAGGCTCAGTCTTTCCCGCTGTCCGTCCGTCCGTCTGTTCGTCTGTCTGTGTTTGCTCGGCGCTCCGGAATGCACGCCACAACGATTTTCTATTATTTCCGGCGGCTGCTTTGCGACATGATATTAATGTGCGGTATTGTTTAAACGGACTCAGTGCGCAGTGGCGCTGGCGCTGCTGCTGCTGCTGCTTCTATGTTTGCTTGCACAGTGTGATCCGACAATCGACGAATGCGAGGCGCCAGAAACACTCTCTACAAATCAGATTCATTCCTCTATTCTCTTCTGTCTTGTCTCCTTCGCTTACCGCAGTCTGGAAGTGCGTGTATAAAACAGTTAACTTATATGATCGTAAGTGAGTAAGTATAACCTGAATGTATGTAACGCATCGTCGCCAGAATCTCCGCTGCATATATTATTGTGTACTTTAAAAATATCCCAAGTAATCGTTCAAAGACGGAGATGACGTAAACAGGATCAAACAGATGTTTTGTAGTGCGTTTTGCGGGCCGGCGAAAAGTAATATTTAGAACTAAACTGTGATACATTGTTCGACGAATATATCTGTCGTTTGGAGAATTTTCAACGTCTCTACAAATCGTGCCACACTGCATCTCGTTTTTATGATAAATGATTCAGACTCTAACTAAATAATCTTTTTATAGCCCAGTTTTCTCATATGACATATAATGCCGGATATTAGAAAAATAATTAGCCTCAAATTTCATGTAATATTATGTAAAAGATAAACTATATAATTATGCTGTTATAGACAGAGTGATGCTAATGCATATGCCTACATTAAATTTAGTGATGATGGCGCTATTCGCGTGCGTTAAGCTAATATAAGCGTGTGTTTCTGCTTGCTCGTAGGCCTATAATGGCCTGCAGTGCGTATGAATGACTTAAGTGCATGGCGGTTACGAGTGGCGCTGGTGTGAGTTTATGTCAGGAAATAACGACAAGCGGGAGAGACAGAAATTGGTTGAGTTCGTCAGCGGGACAGAGCCAAAGCGTATTGTCTCCGTGTTCAATTATTGACGCCGACTGAGACCCAAATTCCATTAATGCGATCTGTCGTGGACTTGTCGCACAGCTTGTTCTCCAACAAATTCACAACAAGTCGACGTAAGTGGAATGTGTTCCTGACTGACAGTCAGTGGTAAAATGTCGACCTGGCACATTCGTAGATTGCTCCCAGGCGTCCGGTGTCATATACAGATGTCGACAGTTATTAGCAATATGCTGCTGCTGCCGCTACGCTAATAGCTCAGCCGCGTCGTCTGACTGACTTACTGGCAGTGCAATAATCATCGTAGAGGAGTGTCCGACGAACCCCCTCGTAGCCGCACGACGGAGCCCCTTAGGACAAAGCCCTCCTGCGAGAAAATCCCCGCTGCCACAAATTCTTTGTGACAGAACCCCTGTTGCGACAAAAATTCCCAAAGACAAAATTATTTCGAGCGACGAGACACGTATTAAGTATTTGAGACAAGTAGTATTAGCAGATGTTGTGGGGATTTTATTGAGCGGGTTTTGTCTACGGGGTGGAGGGTCATTGAATCATCTGCTCCGCTTATCGTGGTTGCTGCTGCTGCTGTAGTTACATCATTTGATTGCAGCAGCAGCAGCAGTTATTGTTTCCAGCCGCCCCCACCACTTGTGCGTTATGAACGAAGGCGACACATTGATCGATCGATCGATTGATTGATTGATTGATTGATTGACCTAGTGTCTATCGTTTAATCAATCAATCAGTGATCGATTCGGTGGGTGATAGACTAACTGACAGGTGCAAAACTGTGTAAGCTTGCCCGCTCATTGTTTTCTAATTTTTAACGCCCGTCATCCTCACATCGTCTCTATATAGCTGCAGGTGAGCGTTCTTCAGCAACTGCACGCTTGAATTGCATCGTCTTGATGTTTAAGGCAATACTAGGACCGACAATCCACGATGATATACAAATAATTACGAAATGCAAAAAGCCACAGCTTTCCGGGCATTGTGTTGGCTTTAGCTCATGTTTATATACGCACCGTTACACTTGTCGATTTGTCATCTCACTTGAAATGTTTTAGCAACAAGTTTTATTGGAAGACAAAGATTTTGGTATCAGATGGAAACTTGGGACCACAGGAGACTTGCAGACCTAGATTTCGCAGATGATCTCGCTCTGCTCGATCACACTTATAGAGCCTTGCAGGACATGACAAATAGACTCCATGGGCTCGGGAAAAAAGTCAGGCTACGAATTAGCGATGGCAAGACGAAAACGATGACAGTAGGAAAACAACATGACATTGTTATGCCACTAATCACTGTCGACAACCAGAACATAGAGAATGTGCACAAATTTCAATATCTCGCAAGTTATATGGCCGAAGATGAAAATGTAGAGGTGGACATTCGGACAAGGATAGGTAAAGCTTCATCTGTTTTCCAACGTCCGCAGCCAATCTGGAAGTGCGGTAAGCTTACAATCAGCAAGGAAATCAAATTACGGCTATATTCTTCCATCGTAGTTCCAGTTCGTAGTACGGTCGGCTAAAAGGTGTTGAGACGCTGTCTGAAGACCGACGGTGACGGTGCAGCGATAATGTAACGACTCGTTGGCAACATACGGTGCCACGCAAATTTATGTGTTTTGATTAATTAACCGTAATGGATGTGTGCACTGGATGACCCTGCTGCCGGTGTATTTGCACGCACCGATCAAAAGAATACGACGAGACAGAGGAAGATACGGACATTAAAACGAGAACGAAAAAATACTAAGAAAACGAAATTATTTACGACAGAAAAAACAAAAACGAAATTTTTAGGCACGCAAGTTAATTAAACAATTTGTAAAACGGCAGTCTTGAGCGTAAAAAGTTTTTTAAAAAAATGGAACGGGGCATAGGCACCGTCAAGAGGAGGAAAGGGATAGAGGGTAATGGGGTGTTTACACGATCCAGCAAACGTCTAGCAAACTTCCAGCAAATGTATTCAAAATACACGTGCTAATGCTGGACGTTTGCTGGATCGTGCAAACACCCTATAAGTTATTCCGGACCTCGCGACGTTTGGGGCCCTGCCGTCGCTCAGTAATATAAAGTGCACCAGAATGCGCCATTTAAAAAATCTATAATTTTTCTCTAGAGGAGCCCGGCGAGAATGTCTCCCAATGCCCCGCTGTGGCTATCAAAGTCTCTTCCTGATTGGCACCAATACAACTCGCTTTTTATTAGCAAAATTATTTTACACACCAATGGCCTTAAAACAGCTCTCTGTCAGCGTTGCCAACTGACATTTGGGAATGCAAAATTTGGCATTTTAAACGAATTTTGTAATATCTAGCGATGGAGATGTTGAAGCAGATATCAGCACTCGACTGGCAAAAGCAGCAGCAGTCTTCCGACGACTTGACAACGTGTGGCGATCCAGCACGCTTAGTCTCAAGATTAAACTGGACCTCTACATCTCCCTCATTGTCTCTAAAGCCATATACGCTAGCGAGACTTGGAAGAGTACAGCTAGAATATGTCAGCAGCTGGACGTCTTTTACCAGCGCAACTTACGGAAGATTCTGGGCATTTCATGGAAGGAACAGGTGACTAACATGGAGTTCTAAGCCGGACTGGGCAGCGATGATTACAGGATATTGTAGCAGAAAGACGACTTCGGATGGCAGGCCATATCATCAGGATGCCACCTGGACGACCAGCCAATCATGCCATGTCATGGACCCCTCGTGGTAGTGGCAGACGACGAGGTCGTCCAACGAAGACTTGGCGGACTACATTTAAAGAAGACCTGGTGAACCGAGGAGTCGATTGGAACAGCGTCCGAGCTGTGGCTACAGACAGAAGCAAATGGCGACCTCTTGCTGCCCATTGTTTTGTCAAGGACCGGAGGATCTAAGTGCTAAGTAAGATATTGAAGTACAAGTTTTAAGTTAGGTAAAATAATTTTTTTAACTACACAAAATCTTGATTTTTTTAAAGTACAACTTTCTAAAACTACACATTTGGCATTCGGGTAGTTACCCGAATAAAAACTAAAAACTAAAAACTAAAATTAATCTGAGAACTACAATATCTCTGGGAATCTTGACGTCTGGTTAGCCTAATTTCGCTGAAAGCGACGACGACGACGACGACGTTGTTATATAGGCCTAGCTGGCCAGCACTGCGTCTAATCATCAGATCATTACGCTCCTGTGAAGATGGCGGGCGCTCTGTTCTGCCGTCTTTGATAGCATCGGATCAAGCACGGCTCAAGTCTCTCGGCCTGCCTCCATAGACTGCACTGATCTCGTGACTATCTCGCACCACGCGCTGCGCCGAGTCTGTCTGATAAATAATGGATATCAACTGATGACGACGACGATCGTCGGTAGACTGACTGCGGTTGACCTTTTTACAGCGCAGATGGCGATATGTGGCACGTTTGCTGCATCGTTCGTCGTCTTCGTCTATAACTGCTGAATTGTAACATCATTGACTCATGTCAATTTAATATTATTGTGGATCAGTCAGTCAGTCAATGAAAGCACACATTTACACTGCGCCATTATGTTTTGGGCAAGTCGCAGGTCCACTGGTGCGGAGCCGATAGCAGGAAGTATATGTTCGTTGAATTTGTGCAATGTCGTATAATTCGGTAATTTTTGGTTTTAAAAGTGTTGAAAAGTTCAGCACAGTGGAGTCATGGCACGGGGGAAAGCAATTGCTTTCTTAATTTTGGGCTGTCAAAAAATTTTCGAAAAGTTTTTTTGACCAAAAATTTTCGTTTATTTCTTCTATTTGATGGCAAACTCCGTTTTGATGACTTGGCGCCAAATGTCCCTATCCTTGGCCTTCCTCCAGGCATTGTGAACTACGAAGTTCTCGGGCTGGATGTTTTCATCAGCTGTTCTTGGCCAGGTTGTTTTTGGGCGTCCGGCTATTTGGGACTAAAAAGACCAAATTTTGAAAGAAATTTAGTGGCAAAATTTAAATTCCAAGCATCCGTAATCTTCTCTGTAGAAAATTTGCGGCGTTAGTCAAAAAATCGCCACTTTCTGCTTTGCCTACTTCTTCAACCTACGACGCCGCTGGTTCAGCGGATCTATACACTTGCATTAAGTTTTATTCAGCACTAACTCTGAAAGCTTTAGCCGACAATGCTATCGTCATCCGCGGTGCAGCAATATAAAGACACCGCCTCACTGCTCTGATTTTTAAGTTCAGCGTTCTTCTGTGATCGTGCTGAGTAGCAGAAGCATGCGGCTTTATTTCTTTCAAATTTTCGAAGTCATGCATCGCCAGTGACACACGAGCCGTATTGGCAACAAAATTTGATGCACATGCCAAAGACAAGAGTAACTAATGTTCCCATTTTTAGTTTACAAAGTCAAAGGTCAAGGTCAAAGTTAAGGTTAAGTAGCTCTAGGCAGACATCATGTCGGTACTAAGAGTACGACGGTTTTTCTCTACTTAGAAAGTGGGCCTAATCGTGCGGCGCATGAATCAAATCTAGATGCAAGAGAGACTGTTGCATGATGTATGACCGAGCAGTTGTAGAAGGAATGACGAATAGAAGCCGTTGTGCCGTGACATGCTGATGACAGATCAATATTACCGTCGTTTACTGTGCGAAATAACTGCCCAGCGTCTGCAGTTGACAATGCCCGGTCGACTATAATCATCCGCACGGTGCTGCAGCGAACGAGCGCCGTGCAACTGCAAACAACAGGTCGTTGCCATGTCACCTCATGCACGCAGCACTGCAGACCATTCTTTAGCAATTAACTTGTATAAATCTTTGCTCCATAATGCTTACAAACATACTTCTTATTACGCGGTTCACTAGGAACTCAAGTAAAGCATACCACGCTGCCCGTATCTCTCTGTCTGTTCTCGCCGAGTGCCGCATATCGACTATTAAAGGTCAAAGGTGAAAGTAAGTAAGTGTCTGTTTTTGTGCGTCGCTAGTGCTCTAATGGCGACGACGATGACGATGTTGAGTGATGTAATCAATCAGTCAGTTAATCAATCAACTAATTAATGTTGCTGCAACTGTATAAGCGCGCATGATTGAGTTTCGTGTTACTGTTAAGTCGTAGCAGAAAAGACTGTATATCATAAAAGTAAGTAAAAAAATAAGAACGAACGAGATATTCTATAGAATAGATTACAACTGTATGCATGCATGTGTTATTATTTGGGCCTATTGTATCGCTGGCGACATTATAGTTCATAGAAATGTCTGCAATATAAATGACTAATTTGGCTCTAGTATAGCAGAATATTATAATGACGTGCGGTTGCATGGAAGCATATTGTGGAGTGAGAAAATGCACGGGATGACCCGCTATGAACGATTTCGCCAGCATACGTTCGTGACTAAATCATGATCGACACACCTATAGATCGTGTCATGCGGTGCAGCAATATGGACTAGTGCATGGTCAATACAGGAGCGCTGAGTGCTTTCGATAGGCGCCCGTGCACTCCAAGCAGCGATGCCAGAGGCTTGTAGGGACAATCACTCTCACTGTCGTCGATCTATATCCAGCACTGGGACGACGAGAGGGGACGGCGGAAAGTCTGGGAAGGAAGCTAAAGAGCATGGGGAGCCAATCTGCAAACGACATTAGTGTGCTTTTGAAAAGACTCGCAGAAAAAGCGCGAAAAGTGCAAGAAATGTACGGAAAGGAGGCTAAGGTCGCCCTGACATTGATTTTAACGGTGCCTATGGTACTTGCTGTGGGTGGGTGGTCCAAGAGTCGATCATCAGAAGCATCAGCTTAGAGCGTCGTCGACCTACCGCACTGCACGCTCACTGGACCCTGGCTTGTTAAGTACTTTACTGCAATTAGTTCTCCAAATACAATTACTTGACCTGTCTAGTGTCCATCGACTGGAGTGACTCTTTGTACGAAATACAGTGAACATCCACGTTGTCATTATGTTTATCAGCGATTATCGTTGGCTTCGTTTCTTAGCCTTGTCAATCAGTATTTATAATTATTTCAACTTGTATGCACATGCATTGATCTTGACAGTTATCCGTGGCGTTAGCATGCGTTACCAAGTCTGCAACAGATGTCTTCTAAGTTCAGGTCGTTTCCGCTGTAGTCCACGTCGTTGAAGATTTCTCTTTTTTAAAAATTTGCCATTTTGTTACGTCTTTTTTACGAGCGAAAGTAGCTACTGCTTTGAGCGCGTCTTAGCCATCGCAATTCTGTCCGTCCGTCTGTCCGTCTGTCTGTCACACGGGTGGATCAGTCAAAAACGGTGCAAGCTAGGATCACCAAATTTTTACCGTTGGCTGCCTGAAAGACTCTAGTTTCAGGAACCGTAAAGCTTTTCTATTAATTCGAAGGGGGTCACCCGAACGAGAGCACTAAATGAGAGGGGGACGGGCAAAATTTGCGATTTTTGGGCAATAAGTCGCTTTATCTCAGTAACGGTGCAAGAAGATAGGGCCTAAGTTACTGTTAATCACTAATAGAACGTCGTGCACTGGCTATCGATTGCCACGGAATTCAATGAACTCGGATGACTTTAAAGGCTAAAATACGGGTTTTTATAAAAAAAAATTTTTTTGGCGATTTCAGGCTGCTAGACACATTCCAAGAGCGAATTGCGCCGAAACCAATTGAGATAGACATGGAAAAGCTGCGAAAGAAATTTTCAGCATTGAACGTAGATTTCAAAGGTCTAAGTCTTCATTTTCTAGCTTCAAGGAAACCTGCGCACGAGGGCATCAAAAAGCGGTATCCCCGTAAAAGTCGTTATTTTACCGATGTTGGCCAGTCCTTCGTGAAAACGGTTGCAGTAGGTATGAGCATGCTACCTACCACAACAAGCACTAGTGACGAGCTTTTCAGTCGTATCAACATCGATGATTTTGAGAGACCCTATACTTTCGAAATAAGGGGTTTTTATTGATTTTTGCGATCTTCGGCTGCAGCGCACACTCCAAGAATGAACTGCGACGAAATGGCTGAACCGCTGGAGATAGACTGACAGTTTGCGAACAGGAACTGCTATAGGCTTTCGCCCGTCTCGTGAGCATTAGCTCAAATTTTTGGTTCTATTATTGCAACAAATAAGCCGCCACAACAAAAACGTTCAGGATATTATGAAGCAGCGCCAACACTGTTACGAAGACGACTAGCGTTTACCCGAAAGCATTGCCGATAACACAGAAGAAATATTTTAAGATTGTGACCAATCTAATGTACACCTCGCGCATTATCCGCGATACCGAACGTAGCGAAAAGAGTGAACTAGAACCGAAGTAATTTGGTGAAAAACGGAATTGCCGAATCCTCGTTTCTATTCGCTAGGTGTCAGCAACAATTTGCAATTTTATGTTTTAGCTAGGGGTTTAACCCTTAAATTGTTTCTTTCTCTGATGGGGCAGGGACCCCATCTAGCACAATGCGTCGATGGACTCCAAACGTATATGCCTGTCAAACTGCATTTAAATCGAACAGTTTAAGCAAGGCGCACGAATGTGACAGACGACAGACCGACCGCGTTACATAGAAATGTGTTGCAGTAGGTGTAATCGTTTGCGCGGCAAAAGCGATTTCCCCTAAAAACGAGACACTTGACGTTGAGCAATGTAGGCCCATCATATTTATCGGCGCAGCCTCTCGCTGAGTGCGGCAGTAAATTTATTTCCTGTATCAAGACGAGGTCGAGTGGCTGCCAGTGCTAGCACTGGACCAGTTACGAGTGTGTGTTTACGTTACGTCAATCATGACGTCATCGTCGCCGCAGTTAATGACGTCATCTACTACGCCAGTCACGTGAACGACACGCGACTACAGCGACAAGTGCTCGCTACATGTGCATGGTCGATACGCAGAGCTACTGCTACTTCTAGCTCAGCTCGGTGCTACGTACAGGGTCAATGAATCCGACCTCACCATACAACGAGCCGCACCATCGACGTAATAAAATGTAAAAAAACGTTACGAATCACGTTTATAAGAAAATATAAAAGATTTGTGAACGTCAGGTTTTTTTTATCATTCATAAGTAATTTTAATGCCCGAAGTTATTGAAATAAGTTGTAACCGGCCAAACCACGACTTCTGCATTTTACAAGTTAGCGTAGCAACAGTATTAAGGTGAGTTGGGCAAAACTATGGTCATTTGCGTCAAATTTCCTCGAGATGTTGCTTGCCAAAAATGATCAAAATCGGACAGTGTTTCACGGAGTTATTCGAAAAATGAAAGTGGCATATTTTTTTAGAGACACGGTTGTGACATGAACTTAATCGCTGTCGTTAATTTGATGAATTGCGTGGTAGAAATAACGACAAATAGGTGCATGGGAACGAAAAGTCTGTAGAACAGAATGATGCTGCGTCTGTTATCAAAGTTTTACTGTCGCTGCTGCTGCGCTAATAGTCTAGTGACGGCAGCGGTACACTGCGACACCGGCGCATGTCGTGCAAAATGTATGAGCGGATAATTGCGATGGTAAAGGGCTGTAGCCAGTCGACTCCCAACTATCGTTCCCTTGCGACTTTCGGTTTTCTGTCACCAGCAGCGTTTGACTGGGCGACAGACAGCACACCGTCATATACCTATGTATACCCTGGTCGTATCCGCCGTGGAATAAACGCAGCTGCCATACTGATGCTGATGATGTTGTGCATACAAACTTACATCTGCAGCCGGTGTCACCGGCATATACAATAAAATCATAATACCCGCGCGTTCTGTTTATATAACAAGCTAACGTCGCGCGTGACGTACGTGACGCATCGGAAATGACAATGACATTATTATGATTATCTGTCCGCATGCCTATTACAAATATTGCATCCATTGTCCAGCCGCCGGAATAAAGCCGCGAGTGACAAAATACGCACACGTCATCATCTGGTTTAATCGAGAGTCGTAAAAGTAAATTTATGACCGCCGAGATTTATCATACCGACACTTTACGCTGATGCTACTTTAGGGTGGATTTGTTAACTATAAGCTTTCTAATTTAGTGTTTTATTCAATAAAGTTTCCTAAATATTTTTCTGTACGTTTTTAGTTGTAGTTAAAAGTCGTGGCTGTCGCATAAGTAGGCTACTGCATATACGTTATCAAGCCGACGCGGTGCGTGGCAATGAAGTCTCGGTTTATTTTGCGACACCCCGAGTAGTGAGTACATGTTAATACGCTGGATTATGCGGGAGATGTGGACGTGATTATAAGACAAGTTGATTAGTCCAGCGAGCAGGCGGCCTCGGGCATGGCTGGCGCACAATGTTCGTGACAATCGTCGATAGCTAGGCCTATGCGGTCACACCATGCAACGCTACGGTAGCTACACCGGGACGGCTCGCTATCTTTGTCGTCCACGATGCACGTTTGATGCGTGCCAACCTGCCGTGTATCGTTATCTCACCGCATCACATTTCCTTCCGTACAGCAATTGAGTCACAGCACCGGCCAGTCAGCCTCTGTACCCGCGGCATGCGTGCAGACACTCATAACTGCCGCTACCGCAAGCCACTCACTCACTTAGGACTAAAAAACGTTCCCGTGCTTTCGGTTTCCGTCCGGCACCAGAAAAAAAACCTGCGTCCGTAAAATTTTTGTTGGACCGTCAAAAATATCGGTGCAGTTTTTGTTTGCTTTTAAAAAATTACTGAAACACAAAAAAACTGTTTGCATCTAGTCTTGTCCATTATGTTGCAGCAGTCTATACGATTTACGTTGCAAGTGTGTGTTTTCTGAGTGAGAACCAGTGAAAATGAAGTGACGATAACGATGATGACAGCGATTTATCAAGGTTTTGTGTTTAAGGTCATGGCCAGGGCCAAGGACTTGGTACCAAGGCCAAGGCCAAAAAACTCAAGGCTAAAACCAATGACATCCAAAAGCCGCTATCACGGTGACAATTGCTAGCATCACGGGTTTCGGTAATGTTAACAGCTAATGTTCAACACTATTTCAGTTTTGTGCTCAAGCTGTCAGTAATAATAAACAAAATTTACTCAGTGTTTGAATTGTGAAAAATTAGCTGGAGGGGGTTGAACACGGAACAAAATTGAGATGTAAATTGAATGTATACAGTCACACGCTGACCCCCTGTATATAATTTGACAGTGTTAGGGAGGTTGTGAAAACAGTTGAGGGGTTCAACCCCCCATCCTTCCCGGCAATTCAAACACTGAATTTTTCTAAAGTCCTCGGTATTATAACCGAGGACTTTTTCTCAAGGCCAAGACCAAGGCCAAGAACACTGCTTTTTGTCCTCGAGGCGTCTCGAGGACGAGGACAAGTCCTCGAGGATACATCAGTGTATGATGATGATGATGATGCGGTGTGAACAGAGCCGTGGTCGTCGGGTGTGATGGAGTACTGTAAGTGGGAAACTTTCAACGCGACCTGTGAGCCTGGCTCCGTTGTTCTGATGCAGACGGCTAAGTACGGTCGGATGAGGCAAGGCCGCTGTGCTTCCACTGACATCTACATCGGCTGCGCTGCTGACGTGCTCACGCAGATGGACTCGCGATGCTCCGGCCGCGAGTCGTGCAATATCGTCATACCTGACGCGGCGCTGCATCAGCAGCAACCGTGTCCCACTGACATGATGGCTTACATGGAAGCCAGCTACACCTGCGTGCAAGGTAATACGCCTATACCTGTATTAGAACAATGTTGATCAGTGATCTTGAAAGTCTCGAGCTTGACAACTGACTAAGAAGCGATTTTTTGCGCATAAAGGTTAAACGGTTAAACAGTTTATGGGAAACTTATCGCAGAGCTACGGAACGTCACCGGCCATATGAAATCACGCAGTTTACCTGTCACCTGACATAGGTGAACATGATCGGCCTTCACTCAGCCAAGCAGAACGGTACTCGATTTACCTAGCGAGGAGGGACGAAAGGCTGAGTTGACCTTGATGGCTGGTTATATACAGATGTGGTTTAATACCTGTCCGCAGAGTCGCCCACTCTAGTAGTAACCACCTGATAGCGACTTACTTCATAAGTAAGTAAGTGAATCAATAAATTTATATAGCGCGTAAAGTCCATGTCGACGAAAAACCCGCCAAGTCAGAATCCAAGGCTTCCACACCAGGCTACATAGCGGGGTTTCCCGTAGTTATGGATATTAACGCCGACGGTTTCTTTATTTTTAATGCCGCTTGTTGTATCATAGGTCATGATTACAAAGTGTTTTGAATTAAACTTATTCGTCTTTGACAGTCAGCACATTAGTTGCAGATCCGGCCGCGTGAAACTACTTGCCTAAATCACTTCGCAGAAAACCATCCCAGACACTGACAGACAGACTTCAAACATCAACTGAAAACGTTTTTATTCTGCGATGGTTTTAATATTGTCTCTGATGATCCGTGACTGTTTTTATCAGATCTTACTGTTATTTTACTGGCTATAAACCATGTAATGCACCCATCCTATAGTTTTTATCGTGTAATGGGGCAGTAGTAAATCTTTGATATGATATGATATGAGAATGATCGACAGTAGGTACTAAGTTGTTCAAATCCATATCTCATGGGTACAATGTAAGTGATAAATGTTAATTTTATGCCTGGCTCACTGGTGTAAAACAGTACAGAGCGCGTATATTGCTAAAGCAGAAAATAATTACAAAGCGAATGAAAGGCCCAGTTGTACAGTGCTAAGACGACTAACATCCAATCTGTTACGATGACTGAGCGAAAGTCGTCAGTTCTGCCGCACGACGGTGCTACTGCTGCTGCTGCTGCTGCATTGATATTGATAACGATGTATTGATAACAGCGCTGGCGTGAGACGGCCACAGTGTTATAATAGAGAGATAGAGTTTATACATACAGTAGAGAAAGAGATGCACGAAAACAGAATTATAAGCTATGTTTCTAACTCCAACTAGCTCTGCAGCTTTGATTCTGCATCCCTTACACATTCCTAATTTTCTGCTGTTTGTTCCCATTCCAAAGCCAGTATTTAACTTGCTCCATCTTGACTCCGCAACTTTATAACACTGGTTTTGCTTATGACTGACTAATAATCACTATACAGCAATAGCAGAGACACAAGGGACAACAGTAGACTCTGGTTAGCGCAGAAGCGGAACGAGTCGAAATTTAATCGTAACCGATTATTTCTCGTAAACTCGACGATTTCTAGCAATCGACCAAAAATGAAACCATTTTAAATACTGTCCTTTACCGCGGTATTACCGTTGTCCCCATATCGATGCAGCTCTCTCTAATATACAGCGGACGCACGGGCTATCCAATTACACCAATCACATCGATCTATTGTCGATGACGTCACATGCAGTGTCACGTGACGCGCGGCGTGCATTCATCACGCCCGGCTCGACGGCCTCATTACGTCTAAGATAATGATGACGTTGTCATGGCAACGTGTTTGGAGCACCTGCTACACAAACACTTCCATTCTACCCACCGGGCAATGGATGACCCCCTCTCTGATGACACGTTCTCAGTCTCACAGCTGGTTCGTGCTCGCCTGTCTGCAGTCTTGTGAAGCAATTAGTAAGGCGACTTGAGTACTGTCTGCAGTAAGACTGGAAATGAGCGAGAAGCTCGATCATTCAAAGAGATCGGTATAGGACTAATAACGTACAGCTGGTGCTGATGTCTAATAACTCTGTGATGAGCCACTCTCATTAAATTTACAGCTAGTTACTACCGTTACTACTATTAGGCTACTGCTCTCTCCCGCCGGCCAACTTAATACTTCGTCCATAGACTTGAATAAACTCAATTTTACAAATTTACTGACAAGTCGAAAGCCCAAACAGTAGAACAATAAGAGACTAAAAGAAACAAGCCCAGCTGTTGCTAGGCAAGACACGCTACAGCCTATACAGTTCCTGTTGCAGTGTTGATCTTTTCGGTAATCCAAGGTCAATGATTTTTATGCCATTTAAAATGCAATATGCGACTTTTATTAGTGATCAATAGCAACCTATAGGACCTATCTCGCACTGTTTAGCCACAATGCATGCGCTAGAGATGAACAGACGGACAGACGACAGACTGACACATCGTGTCATAGACGCATAAACAGCATAGCTGTAGCGCGTCAAACAGACAGACATTAAGCAAGAAAGTAAGTGATAAGTAAGCAAACACAGGGTAGTGCGGCCAAAAGTCAGTTGAGCAGGCTTAATCTGTCACGTTACGCCAATAAAACACGAGCTGATCGGTGATGCGGAAGTTACGCCTGTGAGTGAGAGAAACTATAGAGAAAAAGACTTGGAGAAAAGGTGAGTTTTCAGCCGAGATGGAATAGTTATCACGCGGAAAGATTTTAATGCCATTTTGCAAGCATGGCAGAATACAGAACATAATAGCGATATCCAAAAGTAACGTAGTTTAAAATAGCAACAATATGTTTATTTGTCGCGTCTAGCAGTTCAAAATGAAGTTTTCGCAGGTTTCCCATGCCACAGAGCAATGCTCACGTGCGTCGTGGTGAAGTGCGATTTGTAATCAGCGCGTGACGTGTTGAAGCAATCACGTTGTTGACAGTATAGTTGCTTAGCTACGCTTATAAAGGCTTTTTGGATTTTTTTTCTAAAAAATGCGTTATAAAAAGTTTAAAAAATTGTTTTAAAAATTTTTTTTCAACTATTTAAACGAACGTTAAAATTGTAGTATGAAAATGACAATGATTATGTATATATACAAACGCGAAAGTGCTAGTAGCAAAATAAAGCTAATTTTGTGTTAAGATATGTTTACTTTTCTGCCATACTGAGCACAGTCACACAGAATATTTTTGATGATACGTAAAAGCTGTCGTCCTATACGGAAGCAATCGTGAAGCGAAAGCGGTTAAGCCTTTTACAAAACGTTAGAACACAGAAAGAAATACGCAGTAGTTTTCTCAGGTAATACAAAACAAAGAATAAAAAAAATTCGTTTACATCCAATTAGTATGAGTAAAAGTCTATTGAGTTTGCATCCCGAGTCATGAGGGTGCAAGTTCGAGTTGTGAAAAAAAATTATATGACTGCATGACTCTAGTCCGACTCGAGTGAAGTGCGTTCCAAGTACTAAGCATGACTAGATGTGGAGATGACCAGGAATAACTTTTTACATTTCCATTCCCTCCCATTCCCATGCAGTCAATTCCCATTCTCTCCCATTTCCATTAGTAGATGACTGTTGTATGTTCTGCGGACGTACTTTGGCCCCGATGTCTGTTATTTGGCCTTGTACTGTCACCCTTTGGTCCACATAGTGCATTCGTCCTTTTTACTTTGGTCTGGACTGTGTCACCCCACCTTTAATATATGCAACCGCCAAGACCGCCAAGGCATTATTCCTTAGTACAGTCAACATTATGCTGTGCGCTACAGTACAAAGTCACAAAGTACAGAAAATACACTTATTGGTACTCAAATTTAACTATAAAACAATAGACCTATCTATCGTTTTCTAAGCAGAATATTCGCCTAATACTGCATCCGCCGATGGGAATTTGTTCCCATGGGAATAAGGGTCATTCTTATTCCCATGCAGGTTGTTTCCCATTCCTTCTCATTCCCGTTCCCAATTTTGTCATCAATTCCCATTCCTATGGGATTTCCACGGGATTCCCATTCTCATTGGGAATCCTATTCCCACGGTCATTTCTAACTGGATGTAATGATGTGTTTGACGCAGTACGTGGCGGGGCGGAGGATGACAAAGCAGGCAGCTGTCAGTCGGACGGACTTCTATCTCTAGACGCCACGAACGACGACTCGTTCCTATCCAGTCTCACAGCGGCACTGTATGACCGCGGCACGGCGAACTGTCCGTGGCACATCCAAGCGGCACCGGGACAGCACGTTGAGCTCTATGTCCTTGACTTCTCACTGTCTGCTCGCTACGTCGCTGTCTGGGATGACGACACTCAACGCAAGGATCCACAGGGTGAAGTCTAAATCACCACCGTCGTCATCGTCATTTATTTATTTGACAAAATGTAGTACACAGCAACTCGTAAAAACACCGCTGGTAAGACACACCGGGCTTAAAAACAAACTGCGCTTACGATAATCTGAACTAATAGCCTAAGCCTATATCATCTGAAAAAATAGTAAATAGTTCAGGCAAGTTGGAATCGTATTAAAGGCAAGCAAAATCACATTAAGCAGTAGACTTAAAATATGTGTAACAAGAAAGCCCTGCAGCTGTCGCTAGGAAAGACACGCTACAGCTTATACAGTTCCTGTTGCAGTACTGACCTTCAAGATCATCCAAGGTCAATGACTTTTATGTCACTTGAAAGCCAATATGCAACTTCCTATGAGTAATCAATAGCAACCTAAGCCCTATCTCTCACCGTTTAGCCACAATACATCCGTTACAGACAGACGACTGACGACAGACGACAACCGTAACATAGACGCCTACAGCATAGCTGTAGCTCGTCAAAAATCAACACACTATTGAATAAACTCTTAAAAGTCGAGAGATAATTACAAATAGCTGTAAATGGTAAAAGATTTCGTACATGAACGACATATTTTGTGGATATTGTATCTTGTAGAGACGGCGGTGGAAGTTGGGGTGGAGCTGTGTCACAGGTATGCGACAGTCCGGGAGCCGAAGCGCTCTGGAGCCAGCGACACTCAAATCTGTGCGTCCAACTCGCGACAGACGTTGGTCTACACTTCACGCACGAACTCCGTCATTGTACAGATGTCGTCACAGGCCGTCGAGGACCCGAGCACCAACTTCCTCATCCGATTCAAAGGTAGGCTACTACTGACAAACTCAGTAATTCTCCGTCAACTTTTGTGAGCACCTGAAAACTTGGCTCTTCGAAAAGTCATATCCGGATATCATCGTGCAAACCTGCAGTTACTGTTTAATCTTAAATTAAGTAGCTCTACTACTAACGAGATTCTGATTGATTGATTTAGGCCTATTTGAATTTGATCGATACTGTAGCATTATGCGGTCGACTTAATAAGCCGCATTACGGGTGTTGCCCGTCCGTTTGTCTGTCTGTCCCTCCGTCTGTCCCTTCTGTCCGTCCCGTACGGCCTCCCAACTCAAAACCAAAAAAGCGTTGATAAGCCAAATTTCGTAATAACTATAGCCAACTCTATGGAATATATCCGGCAACTTCGTAACAACGTCATTGTAAACAGATCGTGTTTGCCCATATGATAGAACCTTAGTAGGCCTATACTTTACTTTCTGCTATACGGCTGCAGACAGACAGCCACATTCACTTCGAGCACTGGCTCTATAGCAGAGCACTTGTCGAGCGTTCTAGCGGAAAATGCATTTCACGGTCACGTGACTACATTTCTCGTTATCATTGGTCATCTAAACCGCACCGCATCGCTGCTACTGCTGTTGCTGGCAGAAATATTCAACTTTTCCAATTAACTTTAGTTTTAGTTTTTGTATAGCTTAAAGTAAATATTTATTATTTTTATATCGTTTAGCTTAATTGTAGTTTAACAAGACTGTTTTAAATGTGCCGCATTTGATTTGTTTGGCATTTTAAAATGCGAATTGTAGATTCTGATAGCGTTATTTTGGTGGTACTCGCGTGGGTGTCCGGACATAACCCCTCCCCCGGACAC
>Ga0209367_1000199_pt1 | contig 49468 bp, 29 predicted proteins | sample WorMetLIZISLAND2_FD_187412 | JGI IMG/M metagenome (GOLD analysis project Ga0209367, IMG submission 187412) | Marine gutless worms symbiont microbial communities from Max Planck institute for Marine Microbiology, Germany - Olavius geniculatus... ... | reverse complement strand
CACCGAGAATGGTCAGATGACATTGAGCAGTGGTGTGGGACAACCCTGCAGGAGTTAAGCCACGCTGCTCTAGATAGGCAGCGGTGGGCAGCGATAGTAAAAATGGCGTCAGACACCAACGGGCATTGAGCCCACGGTTGTCGATGATGATGATGATGACATTATTACTGACAAAGCAGAGTGACAGATCTTTAACCTGTCACCATAGGACAATGTTAAACCTAATTACATTTGACATGATTACACTTTAATACACTACCAATAACATAACATTAACCTGGCGAGCATGATGTCAGCATCATCACGTGTGCTGAGGTAGCCGTCAAAACTGCATAGAAACACTTCAGAACGAGACTTGAAGTCACTGAAACAAACACGGAAATGACACAATAAAACGTTTCGGAAACATTTCTTGAGTCAGTAAAACACAGAATGCAACACACATGCAATAAACAAATACTGCAACAAAAATGTTGCTGAAATGTTTTGTTGGATAGCACTGCTATTCTTTGAGCAGTGTCAACTACGACAACAAATGTTACTGCAGTTTGTGTGTAACGGCTTAGTGGTTAGATTCGTGATTGAGAGGTCGCTGGTTCGACTTCTGGCTGGTTTGCTACTAAGCAACAACTCAAGGCAAGTTGTTCACACCTACGACGGAATTCTGACAGACATCTGTAAATTTCCAACCCAAAAATTCTGCATGCTCAGAATTTCAACTTTGTCCCAAATTTTCCCAAAATGGTGGGTTTTCAACACCAAATTTTGCTTTTTTAAACAAAAAAAAAATGGACAATAATTTTTTCCGACAACCCAATAATTTTTTCTGACAACCCAATATTTAGGTGGGTGCAGCTGTTCCCCACAGGTTTCTGCCACGACGCTAATGACAGTCAGTCATAGGCTGTATTCACTGGCTAGTGCTACTGTATTTGCAGCGGTGTCAGCTATATACCTTGTAATATCATCCAAGTTAGCGATAACAGCGGCCCAGCCCTGGTGCTGCAGATGTTGGTCGTGCACCAGACGTTCACAGACCTTGTACTCATCCCGACCAACCTCACTGAATTGCTACACACACATAGACAGAGAGACAGACATAGACAGATAGAGAGAGACAAACAGAGATAAATAGACAAAGACCTACAAAGACAGTTACAAAAACACTTGATATGCTAGTCAGTGGAGCTGCCGAGAGAAAAATCACACAGAGCAGACATTCCGATTACTAATTTGTACCAAAAACCGGGTAGGCCCCTACCCAAATCAGGTTCCAAAATTCATTACCCGGTTCCAAATCCGGGTAACTGGTACCCGTTTTTTTCACTGATTACTAACGAAACTAATGAAAATCATGCCACTTGCAACCTGTTTGGCAAAATTCAGTACTGCAAAGGAGAATCAACTTCACCCATTTTCGTTGACAAACTATGCATCTTCGGTATCACAGACACAGTATAGATGTTTTATCTAAAAGTTAACTTTGTGGAAAAATATTTGGTAATTAAATATGTACATGTCACTTCACTGTCATTTCTAGCTGACCATACTTAAGTAATAATCGAGCTATTGGCATAGTTGATGTCGTCTGTCTGTCTGTCTGTCAAGGATGTATTGTGAGTAAACGGTGCAAGATGGGGCCTAGGTTACTCTTGATCACTAATAAAAAGTCGCATATTTGCTTTCAAATGATGTGGAAATCGATGACCTTAAAACAGTCATAACGCACTATGGTATGACAATCGTGGGTATATTGTGACTAAACAGTAAGTCGTAGGGGTTACAATTATCAGTTAGTCTGCTAACATTACTGTGATGCTAACAATTTAACACCATCTTAAACTTCACTCAACCAAAGTTCATCGTCTTGTCAATAGATGAAAACAGTCTCAACATTAAAGCACACACGAAAACGAGTTCAGCTCGACAAAAAACAGTATCGTAGATCCATACAGCACTATGGCACTTACAAAGCAGTACAACAGTAGTACAAAGTAGTACTGCAACAATACAAGGCAGTACAGTGCCTGTGCATACCAGCGCCAGTTGAGCACGACAGACGACGGTGTCGTAAGTCGGTGGCATGTGCAAACAGCCTTCCATACGCTCACGCAGGCTCGTCTCTGTAACAAAACCGGCATCAATGACAAGCAATCAGTCAACCAATGCACTATATTTAAAATGTGCCAACGCAAGTTAAAGGCCAAGTCGCATCAGTTTATGTAACTGTTATGAAGCACTAATTGGCTTAATCATACGTTAATTTGTCAATATTTATTAATCTTCCTGTTGCAAGTGTTACCTTTATACTGCAAAAATAAAGTTTAATGTGGATAAATGTGATGAAAGTATGACGTCACAAACAACTATTTGCGTCAATGTAGCGTTCGTCAGAATTTGAATGCTAGCAGCATCGATGGAGCGTGGTACTGGGCGAAAGACTTCGCTTGCATTTCAAGAAGTTGCTGTCATATATTTAAAGTAAGTCAACTGTATGCCCTATCTATTGTACCAATCGCCAACTTTCGCTTTCAGAATGCAAGCGAGTTCCCCACTCTGAGCATGTGCTGCATCGACGCTACAACCAGCTCATGGCACAAAACTTTCTTGCATGCTACAATACACGCTATAAACAAAGCGTTTTTCGTGACGTCATCATTCCATTCACACAACGTTATTTTTATTGAAATTGATGTAAAGCGATGTTTTTATTTCAACTGATCATCATGTTACTAATTAGCATTACATTTTACACATATTTAACTGATATCGTTTTTTCGTGCGACTTGGACTTTAAGCCAGTGATTCCAGACCAATAAAAATATACACAAATTCTTCTTCTCAATGGTGAACTCCTGCTGGTCAGAGCATTGCCGTACTGATGACTTGATGCCAGGTGTCACTATCTCCAGCATTCCTCCACGCAGTGTAAACTCCAAAGTTCTGAGGTTGGACATCCTTGTCAACTGTTCTCGGCCAGGTGGTTCTTGGGCGCCTGGCCTGTCTACTCATTTTATACCAGTGAATGTATACAAAGAACTATCTCATGAATAACTAATGACCGCAGAGAGCAAACAGGAAAGCAACAGTATTGTATATGAGATGATCAGATAAAGAATAACGGCAGAAAAGTGAAAGCAAAAATAGATCGAAAGACAAAGAGAGAAAAGTCAAACATAAAGGCGAACTGATGAAAAGACAAACCAGCAACATAGGATGAAGCTGACGACGGTGGACTTGCCGACTCAATGTGCTGCTTACTGAACAGAAATATTGGATTGCTGTCCTAAAACGAACACACATGAACACATAAGACTTACAGGACTATAAGCATCATCATCGTTATCGGCAGCAGCAGCTGCAGCAGCAGCAAGCCAATGCAAGATCTACTGCTACAACATGGATGAACAGTGTCAACTTATACACAGAAACTGCACCACATAGAAGTCTCTGATCTGGCAAAATGACAGAACAAAGTTCTACTTCTGGTCCAACAAATTATAAAATGATCAAAATACAACCTTTATAACAGATATTGTTGACTTTGCAGTATTTAGATTATCAGAGCAGAGCACGGGCAACAACAACAAATGATAAACACTAATATATCACAGCACACACAGACTGACACTTTATAGTTCCCTCTTTCTCCTTTCTAGTCGGATGGACATGGGTCAATGCATGTGACCACAAGTTCACGCCAGGCTTCACCATCTTGTGACACCTCTACCAGTTACACAAAAGCAATTTAATAATGTCCACAATGCGGCAACCATGGCTCAGTGGATAGCACCATCTAAAGTCAAGGCAGAACGGCAAGCTGAGAAAGTAAATGAGATGTGAAATGATGTAGGATAAAAATGTTTCACTAACTGACCGTGCCTGCGGAGTAGCTGCAAACCCTCACAGCAGGATCGAGGTTCTCACCACCGCTGATCAGCAAAACTTGCTTGTCCTGTGGAATCTGACAGCGACCCTTGATAGCCTCCTGCAGCTGTAGCACACTGCACACACACAGACACACGAAAGCTACAATGAAGAACAAATGCATCCATGACCCACTTACAGCTCAGTAGTAGATGCTATTTGCACTGCTGGTGCTATATCTACAAAGACAAGTAGCTGTAGATATCACTAGGGACCAACCAAATTCACGGGAAAAAATGCATGATTTCACGGCAAAATTTTATAAATGTGTCAAATTTCACGGAAAATTCATGGAAAGAGTTTTGGAAATTCACGGGCCCCACAGACATTATTTCGAGGTGCTGCGCTAAAGCAAACGAAGAAATTTCTGAACAACGAATATTTACTACACTAAGTCAAGACTCAAGACAGTCAATGTCAACTACTTAGTGCTGAAGTGCGAGACGTAGCAAACAGCAACATCCATACAAAAGCTGCTGATAAAACTCTGGAATTGTCATAAATTAAACTAAAAGCGCTAATATTCATGAAAAATCACAGATTTCACGGAAATCGGCATTTTTCACGGAAGAAGGCCAATTTCACGGAAAATGTCACGGCCGTGAAATCATGAATTAAGTTGGTCCCTAGATATCACCTTTCAGCCATCACCATGCTGTTATCCAAGTGTTGATAAAGGCATCACCCTTCACCATACTCTATCTATGCTAAGTTTCAAGTCCGATCTGTTGCAGTTTCCAAGACATCACTTGATAAAAGATCTCCTTTCTACTTTGAATCACCTAGTCACCGAGTCAGTCACCCAATTATCTTAATTAAACAATAAAAGCCTCATGTGCGATCAGAAATAATATTAAGTTACCACAAGCAATGCTTAGTGCTGTCATCACAGTAATAGTCATGAAAAATCGACATAATTTTGACAGAAGCAAATGAAGCTGGCTATACCACTTTTACAAGGTAACTCTAGTTAATGCCAGTAATATAAACTGACAGTGTTTACCCACCATTCCAAAGGTCTGCCGTTCTGAAAGGCCACCACAATTAGGGCCAGGGTTTTGGGTTAGAAATAGGGTCAGTGTTAAGAGTTAGTTTAATGTTTAATAAGTATGATTTTGTCATTGTCTAAAACAGGTTTTTGGCAGCCTTTCGAAATAGTGGCCCTTCAGAATGGATCAAGCAAACACGTTAAGACTCACGTTTGCATAGCAACATTCATATCAAACATCAGCATCGTGCCAGTGTCCACATGAAACACATACAACATCTTGACAACTGCCACTACAACAAAACCACAACACAACTCTATGCTGAAACATAACTATCTCGCAACTGCTACACAATTAATACCAACCTTGCTATTTGCAGCACAAATTAAAAATTTCTTAATTCATGCAAACAACTCAATGCAGTGGCAAAAGTTGTAACGCAACAGATAACAAATGATTCAGTTTAGTTAGATTAAAATTAGGGTTACAACTTCCAGGATCTTCTACCGATGCTGAACAAGCTGAAATAACCTATCAGAATGATGGTATTGGTTAACTGATGTCATGACTGTGTTTCCTGATGACATCTGTTATAAATATAAAAAAACAAGGAAGAAACACAGCCATTGGTCCGCTAAGGTGCGGCAACTTGCTAAAATCGAAGTATTCTGATGTGATACAGCACCAAAGATGCTGGCCCCCAACCTATCCCTGCAAAAGACTGCAGAGTTTACCTAAAACAATACCGTAAAAGAACAACAATAGTTGACAGAAATTTAAATATGGGGCATTGCATCAATTTTACAGTTAACTCTCACCGACCTTAAACCAGACGAACAAGTCGATTAAATCCGCTGAGCTGAGCTAAGTGGTTGATCTATTTTTTTTCAGGCCCTGGTTGCCCTTAATGTTACTTCAACCTGTATGTTCTGTTGCCACATTTCTGAAGAGAAAGTGTATCCAAATCAGTCGAAAATGGATGATTGATACGTTGAGCCAAGCTTAATTGAAAGATCAGCACTCAGCAGTGGTAAATGTGACTGACGTAGATGACAGTAGATCAGCTAAGTTAACAAGTTAGCCAAAAAGGCCTGCAATGGATCAGCGTTGATCAGCTGTAAATGTTTGTACGATAATTATATATCAAATTGATTAACATAATTATCAACCATTTGTAGACCAGCACTCTGATCAGGCCAGCGATCAGCTCAGCGGATTCAATCGACGCCAGACGAACGCCTGACACTTGGCAGCCGATCAACAGCTGATCGCAGTAATGCGCACATCAACAGAAATGAAATAATCCGCGGCATGCTAACAGATATGGTAACAAAACAAACAAAAAACATCCAGCGTTTAGTAGTAACCTTTCACTGAATGAAAAACTATACAACAATCAAAATCTTATCAATCTTTTGTGTTTACATTCAATAAATAAAAAAATCCTCCATGTTTATTTTGATTTCGAGTGTGTCCCAATAAATAAGTAAACGACCCGTGCTATTCTTTTGGCCGACCGTTACGTTGTGTGATCTGTCTGTCGTTGCCTGTAACGCAAGTATAATTTATTGTGGCTAAACGGTACGTCGTAAGGGGTCAGCGATGGTACCGTTGGATAAGACGATGACGAGTTACTATGGCTGTCAATAGTAACCATGTCTCTTATCTGCAGCGATTTGGCCGCAATTTTGAGTGCAAAGTTGCTGCCTGCAGCCAGTCATCACATGCACCGCAGCACCGAAGAACAGTATCGTATCCTAGCGTTAATTTTAACGTTTGATATAGCAGCATCACCATAGAGTACATGGGACTGTACTCAAGATGTCAACTGTAAGACGCTTCCAATGTCATTATAAACATTACTTTTTTCATTGCAGTAGCAAAGCAGAGCACGTGGCCAACATCAAGGTATAAACACGAATGTACTTACTTCGGCAAATGCAATAATTCTAGTTAGTTAAAACTGACCAATCAGCTTAACGCCATTTTCGCCATCAGCTTATTTTGTTATTTGGTAATTTTTTGCTGATACCCGTAACATTTGCCAGTTCAAAAATTGGTCCTGACTTGGGTCTTAGACCAAACTTTGGTCTTTAAAGTAAAGTCTTAGCTAAGTTAGTGAAACATACAGTGCCGCAGCAGACAGGAGTAACGTTGCACAGAGCAGTAATTTTTCATTTGACAACAGTTGAAAAAATTAGTTAATTAACAATATTTATGTGTCATTCATATCCTAACACACTGTTAAAAAGCTGATGTATTTCCATGATCTTCTCCACGATAAATGTCTACTCAAACTGAAATCAACTGTCAGGTTCAATTCATTTTCATCAGTTTAAACTCTGCTACTATAGTATCTCTGTAACATTAATACTGAGTAAGGAATTAAATAAGTAATTTATACAACACTTCTGAAAAATACCTCAATCTCTATGTACTAGTAAAACAAAAAGGCAAATCAGCAACACATAACTAAAATGTAGCAGATTTTATCAAGTCAAAATGTCAAATTCTTCAATCCAGACCAAGTTCATATGGCTGAGTTTGGGATAAAAATTATGGCACAAACATAATCACTGGGCCTAGTTTTTAGTGCAATGTTAATGGTAATTTGCACTGACAGGAAAGTCAAAATGAACACTTCAACTGTAATCATATAACCTTAGTTCAGTCTGCTATCTCAAACAATAGCACATACCACACGATGACAAGCCAATTTCACTAATCACGGCCGTAAAGAGTCCATGCGCAATACATGTGTGTTTCAATGCCAAAAAAATACATCATGCTGTCATCAAGCCACAACGTACAGCAGTCTGCATAGAAATGACTGATATGTATTGCGCAATTATGTCAGTAGTAAAACTGTACTCAGCATGCATTCAGTCCACCAGTACAACAGAGCAGAGTTCATCACAAGTCATCACACTGACATCGTTGGTGATCAGTTATTAGATAGTTCATATAGCCGACAATGTCGTACTTGGCCTAATAAACACCAGAGAAAGTTGCTGCGAGAAGTGACTGAAATGTTGTATGCACGTGTCAGTACAGTGTGTGCAGCATGCGTTCTGTTCGCCAGTACAACAGAGCAGAGTTGAGTCCATCATAAGTCGTCACGCCGACGTCGCTGAGAATCTGTTATTAGATAGTTCATATAGCCGACAATGTCGTACTTGGCCTGATAAACACCAGCGAATGTTCTGTCTAATGACTCAAGCTCTGATTCCGTCAGACCATGCTAAATACGACACACATACAGACACATATACAGAGTACAGACAGTCAGCAATAGCAGTACAAGTAGCAGTATCACACACAGACCAGCAGCAACGTGGGTTAAAAAAGTAGGCAGGGCGGAATGTTGCACATTTCTGATAGACACTGAGGATTTCTAACAGAATTCCAACAGACAGCTGCAAATTTCCACCAGGTTGCTCAAAATTTCAATCTTTCACCTAAATTTCCCAAAATAGGTTTTTCAACCCCACATTTTGCATTTTTGGATAAAAATTCACCAACAAAAATAGATTTTTCAACAGCCCAAAATTTAACAGGGGTATTGCCCCAGCCATGATGCCAAAGATAAATCATGCTATACATGACATAAACCTGAATAAATAAGACATATTAATTATGTGCTGCAGCATCAAAAGCACAAAATAATACGATGCTAGTTAAGTAAAAACTGTACATTGCAATGACATCAAACTGGCTATGCTATATGCTACACAGATTTCTCATAACTATGGTGCTGTTCATGGTTTCAGCACTTCATGCAAACAGCAACAGCTGTATCTGTCTTCTTCTCTGACTATCAGCAAGTTAATACAACATAAGAAGAGTACTAGCCAAACTGATGAACTTTATGCACAGACCTGCTTGTAAGCCATAGACCACATAGTAGATGCCATGTAGTAAAAGCACAGTATTCAGTGCCCGCAACACCATCTAACAAGTAAAAAGCTAATGTCTACTATAGATTTCATCTGCAGCAGTGGTTTAACTGTTAAATTAATTGGTGCATGAATATACTCACAACATCACTGATAAGATCATCTGAGTCAAGTGATCTCTTTGCTACCGCTCGAGTACAATCTTTACCAGCCAGAGCATTGTATGCTGCTTCACGACCATAGAAGGCTATCACAAACCCAGATACATCACTACACAAGTCAACACTTTTGCTTCCATATTAATGCTACAAGTAACTGAATAACAACAGTAGCAAGCTTTCATTTATTAAAAAGCAATAAAGTTCACAAAAGCACATTTATAAAAAAATTTTTTTTAAATACTTCAAACAAACATGGACTTCTGTCACTTAAATACAAAGACTGATCAAAATGACTCTGCCTAACTAAAAATAAATGTAAGGGCCAGTTTTTGGTTCTTAACCCTTTGACCAACCTAGCGTATTAATATTCATGACGTCAATACTTGAGCTGAGTGGCTTAGCACATGATCAGCAATGTCCAGTAAGACATGAACATAAACCGGTGGTTAGCCAACAAAATATTTAAGTGAAAAAGCAACAGACTGGCCCTAACTAAATCTGCTAACCTGTGTCAGATGTCACATCGAAAACAGCACCTTTCACAGCAACATAAATTGGCAAATTCGGCTACAATAAAATACAATGCATGACATTGCAATACACATCAACTGTCTATAAACTATTGCAACTAGGTTATCACAGCCACATATGTTCACAATACAGTCTGATAAAAGAACTCAGTGGAGATTCGAAAATGCAGGGACTGCTATTGAAAAACTACATAAAACTTGCCCCGTCATAGCAACATACTTGTTTCTCTCCGTATTATTCATGCAGCACTTATTAATAGCAGTCCGCTGAGTAGCATACATCAGAGGCGTCGTACAGAGCCAACTCATCCTCCGTGAATATCCGCACTTTACTGACGTCATCCGGCAGAACAACCGGCTTTAGTTGATAAGCGTTACTCGTTATATTGTACAGAAAAACAACACATAACAATAATATCCACGAGTAGATGTTGTCATCCATAGTTCAGCTACAAAAAAAAACGAACATTTCGCCAAAACAACCAAAAACATGCCGACCACGCCCCAATGTTTGTTTACATTTTATCATAGAATGTTTAACGGCGCAGTGCTTTGGAGTAACAACGAATGAGACCAAATCCGTGCTGAAACGCAAGTACGTACGCCGTAGTGTATAAAATATCTGTAAAATATCGCAAACTGTCACTGTGAATTTAAAGCCGTTTGCGGGCTGGCAAGGTGCGCACCAGCGACCGCTAATTAGTAATTGGACCGCATTAAATGCTGTTTTACTCTTACTTACTCCGAAAGATTTACTGACGTCATTGATGACGCGTAATCTGTACATTATGTAAACATAGGATTTTTTTGCACTTAACTGTTTGAAGTTTTATATACTAAAACCTGCAGGTACATATTTATATTTGTGCACATAATGCAACAGAATACAAATAGTTGACCTTACAAATAGGCTCCCTAGTGGTATGCTACAGAGTAGGCCTGCATCCTGCAGACTATGCATCTGACGAAGTTGGTCTAAAAGAAATAGACCTACGTACGTAACTGCGGTCTCTGTTCATTTGATCAAAATTTTCACAATTCTACGCCGATCATATAATTTACGATTTTGAAAAAAATAAACGACATTAGCCAACTAACCACTTGATAGCGACCTGACCGGAAGGTCAAATCCACGACTTCTCGATCGTTAAGTTTGACAGCCTACCGTTAGGCTACACTGCTAAGCCACCTAAGCCTATGGGACTATATGGCTATAGGCCTACATGAGCTTTGCATCCATTGTCACAGTGGCGTGTCTTTCAGGATGATGTATGGTCTGTTGTTGACGCTGCGCTACATCTGCTCACTCGTCGCATGCCTTGCTATCGATATTCTGCTCATACTCATTGTAGACGGTGTCTCGAAAAACATTCTCAGAGAAATCAGGTACTAGGTCTACCACAGCTGTTTGTATACATGAACAGTTTATGTGCAGTTTTGTACATTTTACACAGACTGTGGCCTAGGCACAGATCACTTAGGCCCTACGAGGCCGTCTGGCAAACAGTTCTGTCAACTTTGCTACTACTGAATATTGATGCTCTGTATTGTTCAAGGATTTTCTAATGCATTAAGTTGTGTGAACGTGTTGTAATATTGTCAGTTGGCTACAGCAAGTTGAAGCTTGCCAGTAGCTCTGCTTTTACAATTGGAACTGATTTAAATAGCAACTGCTAGGGCCTATAGGCCTACCCTAACCTTGGCCCTACCACTGACTGGGCGTACATGACAAGCAGACAGTGGCCTCTATCCGCCCAAATCTAGAATCGATGTCAGGTTTTCCGTTCTTTCTCTCCCACCCCGGATCTGGGCAGAGCTCAGCTGCCAAACGGTTTGTGGTGCATTTTAGCTAAAAAAGTGCTTTTAGTGACAGCAATTTTGCATACATCCTTAACCAAACTTCCCCCATTTTTCACTGAGCACAAGCTGCGCCCACCAGGTATAGGGATAAAAGCCCCAGCTAACAGGTGTGCTACATCGTCTGATCTATCTGTATAATTTGTGCATATGGACGAAAGTATTGTTGCTGTTATATAGCGCCCATGACGACGTATGTCGTCGTCAAATCTACATACTCGAGGCAGTCGGTCTATTCAGCGGTTCCATCGGCGTCTGGCTGCATCATATCCCCTATATTCCATTCACTGCGGGACTTATCGCCGCCATTGCCTCCCAGTCTCCCGACGTCATGTCAGTTCTCTCTCTCTCTCTCTCTCTTTGTAGCTAATTAGCTGTGCATTTGTCTGTGTGTTCGTCTGTCTGTCGGTCACACCAGACAGTGCTGGTGATGTAAAAGTAGACTTTCACTTTAAAATTCAAAATAAGTAAGTACTGCATGTGAATGGCTATAGGCGGACGGCCGCATAATAATGTCGGCATTGGGCCAGCGACCGCGACATATGTTTTAGTTTTCACTTGTAACCTGCGGTGATAACTGACGGTAAAATACGTTCGCAGAGTTGTAATTTTATTCTAAGTATTGTTTGAACATGCTGCTAACGTGAAAACTAACTGTAAGGAGACTCCTTTTGTATGTTGCATTGCTAGGTTTTGTCAATCTTTTAGAGATGGGGACATGATCCATTGATCCCCTCAAAGTTTCAGGTGGGAAGTTGACGTCAATGATATGTTTTTCATGCATGCATAAGCGGAGAAACATTGGTAAAGTGGTGTTACTGCGTTTAGATGAAAGAAATACATTTTACCGCCAGAATAGTCGTTTGCGGTTGTTGGGGGCTCTGTCACAGACTCCACTGAGGGCCAGTGAGGGGGCTTATATGAGGCTCTCCCACTTAGAGTCCCAGACAGCTCGGGGAGGGGCAAGCCCATGCACCCTACCACCGCTCTTGGTGGCTTGTGCATGCAGTTTTGGATATAGTTCAATGATTTGCATACGTGTACATTGTAATGCCTGTTGGAGGTATTGTGGCGGGCAGTTGCTAGTGGTATAGGGCCCACTCCATCCAGCTAGGGGTAGGAGGCTGAGTTGGCTTAATAACAGAGCAGGCTGTCTGTCTGTGTGTCTGTCTGTATGCGTAGATGTCTGTTGGAGCAGTGCGGGGATCAGTTGCTAATATTGGGCGAGTATCTTCTGCGACTGCTCGAGCTGCTAGACCGACCCTTGTCCTGGCTGATCGCATTTAATGAACACCTGTTCGAGCGCATCAAACAGTTCGTCACCTCTTCGTTTCCCACCTCGTCAGAACAGCATTGGCCTGAAACTGAGCCCGACGACTGGGAGTCCTTGCCCCCCGCACCGCCACAGAGACAGTTACCATCGCCGTCACCGTACAATGAGTTTTGTGACTACACCAGACTGCAGGAGCGAGGCCTCGAGACCAATCCACAAGCACCGCTTGATTTGTCTCTGCGTCACTCGTCCCACGACGTTCAAGCCACTGACAGACGCTACCAGCAACAGCAGCATGTGCTGAGACCTCACGCCAGTGCCACACTAGCCAGAAGTCAGGACAGCCTTCAACGCACTGCTCCACGCGCTCAGACCACCAGCAACGCTCAGGTCGCTGCTCCACTTGACTGGAATCCACAGCGAGCTTAGAGTTGTCCGTGGGTTCATTTCATCGACCCAGACCCAACCCACCAAATAACTGACCCAACCCAATAACCAAACCCACAACCAGATGAATTTATTGACTTACGACCCAATCCAACCCGCATACATGATACAACGAACAACAGTCGGCCAGGCGTGAAAAGATAAGCTAATGCACATCATCAACATAGACAGCATAATCACAATCATAATCACCACCTGATCACCAATAGCAGTACAGTCATCATATGAGCCCTGCGCGCAACCCCCTCCAGATTTTGTGTCCCGAAGTGTTTCCCGCTGCTGTCTTTGTACTGGTGAACTGCAGAAAATTTACTGCGTGCACAAAAATATTTCACTTCCTTGTCCTCTTCGTCACACTCTTCATAAACTAGTGCATGAAACTGCACTAGGCGACATCAGTTTTTTTTCGCAAATCTGCCGTTTCAGACTCGTGACACAACACAACCAACTAAAAACAAAAATTTTGACCCACTGCCAACCCAACCCAGCCCGTGGGTTAACCGAACCCATGGACAACTCTGAGTGACCTCCATTGCCGCAACATTCAGGGTGGTGCTACACGTGCCGCAAGCAGTACGCCGTGTCTGTGGACCGCAACGGACGTCCTGCCTCAGACGACTGCTACACAGGCGCAATCTCACGGCGTAGCTTACGGTCAGCGTCAGAATCACCGGCATCAACCTGCAGTCACTTTATCATCACTATCGCCATCTACATCATTATCAGAGAAGATATTGTGGTCTGAAGCGTACTCCGCCGCCGGTGACAGTCAAAGTCTGCAGCGTTCTGCGCAGCACTTGCCCTACACATCAGCCCAACATCAACATCATCGTCATCATCAGCCCCAGCAGCAGCAGCAGCAATTTCCTGGATGGCACGATGGACACCTTGCTTCTACTAGCTATGAGCAGCGGCCAGTTGTTCCTACGAGCTGTGAGCGGCAACGGTCTCCATCGGTTGCTCCGTCGAGTCTTGCGCAGCGCTCATTGTCTGCGATGTCAGTTGCTCCGACGGCTGATGAGTCGTCGGGAGTGAACGTGCTCATGCAGTGTCTGACTGTTATCGGTGAGTTTGTCGGCGCCGTTCAGCTGACCGCCTCCATGCCACAGTACTCCACCGCAGTCAACCGCTGCTGCGCTGATGCCAGGTACTTATTTACTTGTTCGACGTTTTTACGCGCGAAAGCAACTACTCTTTCAGCGCGTCTTAGCCATCGCAATTCTGTCCGTCTGTCTGCCCGTCTCTCCGTCACACGGGTAGATCAGTCAAAAACGGTGCAAGCTAGGATTACCAAATTTTCACCGTCGGTTGCCCAGAAGACTCTAGTTTTAGGATCAGTAAAGCTTTTCCATAAATTCGAAAGGGGACACTCCGAACGAGGGCGCTAAATGAGAGGGGGTAGAAAAAATTTGTGATTTTTAACCAATAATCGCTGTATCTCAGAAATGGCGCGAGTTAGGGCCCAGGTTACTATTAATCACTAATAGGAAGTCGTATACTGGCTATCGATTGCCACCGAATTCAATGACCTTGAATGACTGTGAACGCCAAAATAGGGTTTTTTTATGGATTTTTTGGCGATTTCGAGCTGCGATACAAATCTATATCATTCACAAGGTGGCGCCACGCAAGTATCGTTAAGCGATCCAGATAGAGAATTTTTTATTTGTATATTAACCTAGCGTGAACACCCAAATTTTCAGTTAAACTACTAAACAGGAACTGCTATAAGCTTTCGCGCGTCTCGTGAGCATTAGCTGAAATTCCTTTTATTGAACTCGCAACGTTCCCACTCTACGTCGGGCGAGTCCGCTCCGTTCCGAAAACGTCTGCACTCCGTTGCCCGGCAACTCAACCCCCGCCCATAAGGCTGCCGGTGGAGGAGGTAGGGTGCAAGGTGGAGATGCACGTGTCTAAGGCTCAAGGACTCAAACGCCGCGGTCGGGGTTCGCGACCGTGCAACATAGAAGGCTAGAGAGGGGTTGGACAGACAGACAAACTTTCCACGCATTACAGTAAGATGTTCTTGTAAAGTTAAGCTTTATTTATTCAGATCGTACTGTGTATGTTTGTATGTAGGCCTACATGATGCCTGTTTGTTGTTTAATTATACTTATGGGTGCTTGTTATCATAACTGTATTAAGACGTTTTTTGGTTTCAACGGAAGTGACAGATTTTACCTTAACTTCGATTACCAAGTTTTAATGCTCTACTACTTAGGCCTAGCAGTCGTAGACTATTATTTTCTGGCGCACTTGGAGTAATTGTTTTAACATGCTCGTGTCGCATAGTCGTCAGCTATGACTGATTGCTGATGACTAGGGCTGATAAAACAGGGAGTCTGGCTGTCGTCGGCTGGTTGTCGGAGATTCTGGTACCGCTGTACAACCGCTGGTGGTCAGGCGGCCAGACGTCGTCTGGAACACAATGCAGTCGTCAGTTGCCGGCGGTGAACATGCAGCAGCGTGCCTTTGAGGAACTGATAGCAGCTGTCACCAACCATCAGTTGCTAAGACTGCAGACCATAAATGTAATAAACGTTTTATCATCTTTTATGCGTTTTTTTATTCTCGTCACGTTTTTTACGTTTTTAACGTTTTTTATTATATCAACGTTTTTACAACTTTTTTGCAAACGTTTGTTCGAAATTCTGTTGAAAATTTTTCAACTATACTATAAATATGACCTGTTATTTCGTTTCAGTGGTTTCAAATGTGTTTCTCGAAGTTTAGAAGTTCGAGAAGCACTTTTAAAACCACGCAGACGAATTAGTAGGTTATACATCGTGTTCCAACCGCCCTTGCTTCAAACATGCTTAATTCAGTTTATGGTTTCTGGATTTCAACGAAATATCGTACACTGCACTATCTTAACATTGCTTACCGTCACACCTACTGTGATGTCTGTAACTTACCGTGTGTTTTTAGTGTGACGTCATTATGACTTGGAGTTTGTTTACGTTACGGCTACATCGTCATTGACAAGGCGATCAAGCATGTGGCGTACCCGCCTAAGATTAAGAGCTTGCGTCAAGGCCAAAGGTGGCCATTTTGAGCAAAAACTTTAAAAGATTAGTTTAAAATGATAGTCTCCACGACTGTTTCAAATTTTGTAAAAAAAAATTTGTCAGGTATTAACGATGTTACACTAACTTATCTGTAGGGAGGCCGCTAATTCTGGGACACACGTAGTAGTGGTAATTTACATAGTTAGTTTAGTAATACCTGTTTTATGACCACATGGTTGAATTGTAGGCCCCCCTAGTTCCAGCAATACGGTGCTGCAGCATTGGGCATTGGGCAAGAGGTTGAAGAAATGGTGCTAACGTATTTTATTCAACGTTTTAAACGTTTTTTACGTTTTTAACGCTTCATGTATTTTTGAAACATTTGTTGTTTAAATTTTATGCTGCAGACGAACGGCACTCAGCAGGTTCCTTGTTCTGATCATCATCATCGTCAGCAGCAGCAGCAGCAGCAGGACCTCAATGCTGGCGACTCCGCGGCTGAGTTTCTCACGTCTCTACTACATCTGATACGACCTCATCTCATTTTCACTCACCACGGTCGGTCAGCCTTTTATCTGAGGGAATAAGGATGGATGTACTCTCACATTGTTGTCCAGTGTTTGGCGTGGGGGTGAGTCCCTGTTTTTCACTGGTGGTCCAACCTGCACACGCCCCCGCCCATTAATTTTTACCCTGATAGGGTCCTTGAAGACTGTCCTCGCCTTCAAGGACATCTCGAGGACAAAAAAATCGTGGCCTTGACACTGGCCTCGAAAAGCTCTGGCCTCGGCCTCGACCTAGACGTCTTGTAATGAAGATGCTGTGTACAATGAGCTTTTCATATTTGCATGATGTATCAACTGAAACGCTCAAACTGTGTTTGTCTGAGCATTTTTATGCTTTATCGCGGTTTATTACGGTTTGAATAAGATTAAGCTGGCTTCTGGTGCACAGTATAAAATTGTCATACTGTGTTTGCTTACTTATTTATTGGTCGTCACACAGTCATAATGGTGCTTTTGTGTTACTGCGTATGGTCGTGTACAGAGCTGATCGGCGCGGCGTGGAGGTGGAGGCGTGACGTCATCGATGACGTAGTCAGTCGCTATGGCAACATGACGCGCCAGCAGCTGCAGCAGGCGGCCGAGCAGCTGCGATACCAGGTCACCATGTTCATAGCGGTAGATTGGTATTACCAATCAGTTTGCCCCAAACCACGCCGGGGAGCTGCACTATTACACAATGTCAGAAGAACTTTGCTGACTGTGTAGTGTGTAATGGTAAAGTTTGAATTTTTAACTTGTAGGCCTAATTTGTGCTCTTTTGTATTTACAACCACGATGTCACCTTTACACCGTATACAAACTGAACCATTTCTTAAACATAAATTTAGGTATATAACCAACACAAAGGTCAACTCAGCCTTACATCGCTTCGGGGTAGGTAAATTGAGTACTGGCGTGTTTGGCTGGCAGTGGCGTCATTTCAGTAAATCATTAGGGGGTCTCATTTATCTTTTGGGGGTGTTTTAGTCTACGTAACGTATTGCTCTTGAAGCAGTAACATTGTTTCAAAGGTACTATTTACAGAGAAAACATAAAATCATAAATCCTTTGGGGTCCTTAGACCTTCAACCCTCCCCCTCTAAATGACGCCCCTGTTGGTTGGTGTTAAAGTGGGGCACGTTCACTTAAGTCGGGTGGCAGCTAACACTGTGTGATCTCATATGGCAGGTGACGCTCCGAACTTCTGAGACGGATTTTCAGTTAAGAGCTGTATATTCCTAGTTTTATGTATATATGTGTTTGGTCCAGTGTTGATGGTGTGTGATAGAGTGATGTGTCTTCGAGGACTTGTCCTCGTTCTTGAGGCAACTTGAGGACAAAGAGCAGTGTCTTTGGCCTTGGCCTTGACTTTGGTCCCAAGTCTTTGGCCTTGTCCTTAGCTTTGGGTTTCAAGTCCTTGGCTTTTGTTTTGGCCTTGAGATGGCTCTCCTTGGTTTTGGCTTTGAAGTTTTTTTTCTGGCTTTGTTTTTGATCCCAAGTCCTTGTTCAATTGTCCTTGTTCTTGGACTAGCTTTTCTTGTAATTCCTTGGCATTGGCCTTGCACTGGCTTTGAGCACAAACTTCTTGATAACATCACTGGTAGCAGCACTGACTGGCGTCGAGGTAATCATTGAAAATTTCATCCCTGAGGTTTTTAGGATGTTGCATCGAAATAGATTGTCGAGGGCAACATTTTACGAACTGAGGGAATAAAATTTTCCGTGACGATCGACACGCCGGTCACTATTTTGTTTTGTTATACTTCAGAACCTAACAAAACAATTACGAAAAAGCTGTGACGACTTCAGTGTTGCCTGTTGCCCGGTCAACAGTTCGCGGGCAACAGTGCGTATTTGTTAATGTCACGTGACGCGATTTGGACCAATCGCGTGCAGGTATTTCGTCTGTCTGTCTCCGTGTGTATATAGCTGTCAGCGTCTGACGGTACTGACGAGGACTCGTACAGCGGTGTGCTGCAGACCCTAGCTGACATCGACTGGCTGCTCTACCTCAGTTCCATCTCCAGCATCCAGCATCAGCAGCAGAAGCTGAGTGTCGTCGACGAGCTGTTTGCGCTGCAGTTGCTCACAGGTCGCCTGTGCGTCGCCTGTCACCAGCTGTCCGTCAGCATACAGGTTTTTTTATATTAATTTCTTCAGCCACTGTATTTCGATGATATTATTAAGAAACAGCGCCGGCAACATTGAAGTGAACTGTTGTTCGCGCGGGCAACATTGCGTACTTGTAAACGTCACATGTCGTGATTTGGACCAATCGCGTGCAGGTATTTTGCGTTGAGATAATAACAAAATATTCTGAGGAAATCAAGCCACCGCATCCATGAACTGTTGACCTTCATGTGCTTAACGTTCTGATATTTTACGTGTTCGTGGTTATGATTTTGTCGTACCCAGCGGCGCAACCATTCTGGATTGGCGGTGCACATGAGAGGTGGGGTGCATGTGAAAAGCGTCAGTTCTTCCCAGCAGAGGAAGGGCCTGGAAGAAGAGGGGACAGACTCCTCCCTAGAAACGTTTTCGATTTTGTGTGAAAATGAAGTGTTTGGCACTGTTTTTGAGTATTTAACTAAGCTCATGTAGGAGGGGGGGGGGCGTGTGCTTCTAATGCCCCCATGCATGTGACACTAATTTTTATAGACAGTCGTTTTTGGTTGGATGCATTTTTGATTTTACATAGTTATTTTTAATTACTTCTGTTTTTATTGTCATTTGTGTAATTTTTTTGCCAATCGTACTTACGTAACGGTCAAGCTATTGGAATGGTTGTCGTCGTCTGTTGTCTGTCCGTCTGTCTGTAACGGATATATTGTGGCTAAGCTTTAGGTCGTAGAGGAAAACTTTTTACACCAATTTAGTGCAATGGAGACCTTTTCAAATTGGGGGTTGAATGGAGGGAGTAGGCAGTTCAATGGAAAACTGGCCATATACCGGAAACGGTAAAAGATACGGCCAAGGTTACTATCATTAATAGGAAGTAGCTTACACCGTTTCAGATGAAATGAAAATCATCAACTTTGGATGACCTTGAAGGTCACTGACAACTAGTACGGTCGGCTATCCTAGCGACAGATAGGTTTCTTGTATATCAATGCTAATGTGCGTATGTCACATTTCATTAATAAAATACTGTGCTACTGTGTTACAGACCTCCCACGTGTTGTCAGTGCCCGTCTGGACCACCCACGAAGCCGCCGCGGTCGGTCTAGACTCATGTCTGCGTCAGCTGACCAGCATTCAGACCACACACACTGCTGATGATGCGGCAGTGATTAGCTGTGTTAGATGTAGACAGCAGCTGGTTGATAACGTCGTGGGAGGTCGTGATCTACTTACCTGCTGTATGCTGGAGACGCGGACCACCCACAGCGCTAATCGTGGTTATCAGTCCCGTTCAATGATCAGTTATTGCCCGCCTTATCTCATCATTCGCCTGCGTAGAGCGGGTCCCTGCACACGCTGCATGGTACCATGCCGTCTGTTGCTAGGCAACGACGTCGTCATGACAACCGGCAGCGCCGTGCACGAGTACCAGCTGCGCGCGCTGTGCTGTCACGCGGCGCTCAGTTACGTCACGCCCAATGACGTCACGTGGTTCGGGTGCGATGACGTCACGTCCGGCGGGGGGCTGCAACCTGTGAATATTGACGACGAACTGGCGTCCGAGAGCGTTCAACGCCAGGTCTCCCTGCTCTTCTACCGGCTCATCCCTTCCTCATGACCCCTGTGATCTTTGACCTTTGACCTCTGACCTCAAGATCGCTCAGTCACTACAAGTTCCTCATAAAGTGCCAACAAGAATGCGCGGGCATTGATGCCAAGTTTGTTAGGTCTAAACAGAATGTTATAGATATACAAATGACTATTGAAATGTAGATTATCTGCTGTTTGTCTGTAATTTTATTTTTCCTATGTATTATATTTCCATCGCTGTGTCGATTTTCTACTTATTTTTGTATTTTTGTTTAATTTATTTACTCATTAGTTGGCATATTTATAATTCTGGTTCGACGATTGATCAAGCCTACGTACTGTATCGCTGTTTTTTTGAGCACCTTGTTTGATATGTACATTGTAATTCGTTTTTTGCTGTTTTGTTACTGGATCGTGTCACGTTATGTTTTACAACGTGTTTGTACTCGCGTTTTTTTGTGCGTCGCAGTAGCGCCTATTGACAAAATTTACTTCCATAAAAAGTCAAATTGTATTGTCGTTATTGTGTTTGGTGCCATATTTATAGAAATTTACATGGGAGTTATGGGCCATGAAGGACCACACAGAAAAACAAACTAAAACGTTGATTTGTTGACTGAAAGGCCTATATGCAGGCATACTTAAATTTTGATTATTTCTGGAAGCAAAATTTGGTAAATATTTAACGGTGATCGAGAGGCCGGACAATGCTGGATGCATGTTGTTGCTTGTAAAGTCAAAGTGTCGTAAAATTCATGAAAAAGATTGTAAAGTTTATTTTTCTATTTTACTTTTATGTCGTATTCAATTCATTGACAATTTATCACCAAAACTAAAATCTGTTGCTAAGCTCAAGCAAGCACTGCAGATGATCGGGGGCAACTTATCATCAACAAAACTGTTTTTAAAAAGCTCAGCTGTCGCTAGGACAGACGCGCTACAGCTAAACAGTTCCTGTTGCAATATTGACATTTAAGGTCATCCAAGTTCGATGATTTTTATTTCGTCTGAAAGGGCGGACGCGATTTTCTATTTGTGATCAATAGCAACCTTGTTACCTTGGCCCTATCTCGCACCGTTTACGGTTTTCTACCTTCAATTTCATTCAGTCAGTGATTTTTTTATGTTAGGCCTATCTAAAAGAGCGTATGCCACATTTCTATTGGTGATTAATAGTAACCTTGGCCGTATCTTTTCCCGTATCTGAGATACGGCCAGTTTTTCTTTGACAAAAAAATTTAGGCTTATATTTTCCCTGCCTTTTCCATTTAACCCCAAATTTTAAAAAAATGTTTCTCTTCAATTTTTAAGCCGACCGTTAAACTGTAAGCTTAACATCGACCCTTTGTCGTCGTTGTCGTCTGTCTGTCTATCTGTCGTCCATCACGGATGTATTGTGGCTAAACGGTGCAAGATCGGGCATAGGTTGCTATTGATCACCAATAAAAAGTTGCATAGACTCTACTGGGTTTCAAATGACATATAAAGCGATGACCTTGGATGAACTTGAAGAGTCATTGCATAACGCACTGAAATTGAATGTTTCAAGCTAAAAGTGGCCATAACTCGGAAACGGCGCGAGATTGGGCCAACGTTACTATTAATCACTAAAATAGGAAGTGGCATACGCGCTTTCAGATGACATAAAAATCATCGACGTTGGATGAATTTCAAGGTCAGTGACATCCAGTACGGTCGGCCCCACCCTAGCGGCAGCTGGGCTTCTTGTTTTCCACTGTATCGCTAAAGTTTTGCGCACGCCGAACCATTACACCAGGCTAATTATTCGTAAATTTTTTCGTACTACATGTAAGCTACCTATACCGTTTAGCCACAATAAAACCTACATTCATGACAGAAGACAGACACATGGTGCCATAAACGTTTTACAGCATAGCTGTAGCGAGTCACAAATTATCAAAGTTGGTGATAATTTGACAAAGTCATGTCGCAAACAATTTTGAGCCACGGTGTATTCTTCGATACGAAGCTCGATGAAGGTTCATCATGCAGTGCGAGTGTGCACATCGTTGCGTTGAGTGCGGCAAGTATCAAGATGTCGAAAACTTGAGTGAATGATAACTTATCAACAAGGACACATATTACAATTTCGGTCCTTCAACCGCGGAACACAATATCATACCATGAATAACGTCGTTTAATTGCTGCATATCACGCGTTAGTAATTTGCCAGCGACTGCGAGTTCGGCTGTCGAATAACTTACATACTTACTATCTGGAGCAACAAGTTTCTATAATTAGCCAATGTTTACGTTGCTGAGTTCGTTTTGCAAGTCGTCGTAAAATGTAGTTTTCTGCTTGGTTTGGCATGTTGGACATTGCATCAACAGCAGAATTGGCTCTCAAATGTGTTCCAGTAGAATCAGAAGCAGAAGAATGAATGCTGCAGTGCTGCTAGTAGTTTTAGTTGCGTCTGCTCAAGTGTCAGCTTTGCCCGTCTGTCAGCAGGCGAGTATTAGCCGAAAAAAATATTATCAGTCCGGGCCGGACTGACATCAGGTTTTATTATCATTCCGAGTATAGCTGTAGTCTAACTGCCGGGCGGCCGGTGCAACGCTACGAACCAGTAATTTTTCGACTTAGCTGTGCTTTCTAATTTTTATGCTACTGCAGAATTGTTTGAACGCAAGTTTAATATTGAGCTACAAGCAACACCTGGAAGTCAAGATAACAATTAAGAAAAAAACAATGCAAATGACAGCACTGTGACCAACTGAGACAACAGCGCATCAGCTGGCTCTATCACTATACCTGCACTGCAGCATCATACTGCCACCAGTAACCCGCGGGTAAGACGACTAAACGAGCGGCGGCTACCGTGGTATATAGGCTATGCAAAAGTTATTCATGAAATGTACTTTCACTCATTTAATGGATTACCGTAGTGTAGCAGACAAGAATTGGATTCGCTAGTGGCAGTGTTTAAAGTAGGCCTAAGCAAAGCCGTCAAGTGCTTTATCTTCACGATTAGTGTGGTCGAGAATCTTTGTGGACCGCTGATCAACTTTGCCAACAAGCAGTGCCTGAAATGATGACATAATCTGCCGAAAGTATATTTTAATTTGCACCGAAAATAAAATTTGCCACCAGTTCAAGTTTGGACTGGAATTAAAATCCGGTGTCAGTCTGGCCCGGACTGATGATAATGCCTACCAGTATTAGCCGTCTGGGTTACCACAAAACTTGCAGGTTTAGCGTACTGTCGACATCTGTTTGAGTTTTGGATAAATTAAAATGTAGCTGTAAACAGCCCATTTTTGTTAAAGAAATACCAATGTCATAAGCAGATGGTGTCCACCAGTAACCGTCTGATTGTTAGGCACCAGCTGAAGAATCGGCCATTGCCTTATTGGTGCATCTTTATTGCTTTATATCAGTAGAGATAAATGAATAAGTTTTTATGTTGCTGTGTGTACGTGTGCAATTGTTAACAGAGTGACTATCACTATGAGTATACCGAGTGTGACAGCAGTGGTAGAAGATGGAGAGTGTCTGTTCCCATTGATGCTGACAGATGCATAGCTAACATGACTAGTCCACCTGTCAGAGGAAAACAGTGTGGTCAGTACTACTTACCGTTACACATACATTAGCCCTAACCAAGGTGGCTTAGTCGGGTAAAGGTTAGAATATTGCACTTATGATCTTGAAAGAGGTCATGTGTTTAATTTCTAGTTGGGTCATCAACTTATCATCGTGTGGTTACTACTAGGATGTGTGACTGTTTGCAGACAGGTAGACTGTTTCTGTATATAACCGATACTGGCATCAGTTCATCGAACTTAGCCTTTTATCCCTCTGGGGTAGGAAGTCGAGTACTGGCCTGCCTAACTGGCTGGCATTAAGTCAGGGTGCATTCCTTAAGTTGGGTGGCAGTTAGTGCTGCATTATTCCATATACAGCTCAGGTTATGATGCACTGTAGCTCTGACATGGGTTTCCCATAAAGAGCTACACACAGCCTTTAATCCTGTGTCTTCCTGTAAGAGGAAGACAAATGTGTCATGTGGTCGGCATGTCTGCTTTATAAATTACCTTGCACTAACAGTTGATTCTTAAGTTGCCAGGCACTCTCTGCCTGCAGGTATGCCTGTGTTATCATTATGACTGTGTAATACTACTTGTGTGTCCACTAGCAGTCAGCTGGCAGACCAGGAATGTCTCTAGTGTTTGTACATCTTCCTGTCAGACTGTTTATCTGTCTGTGCATCTCTCTGTGCATTGACTCACAAGCTGCAAGCTATATAGCCACTCTTAAATTCATGCAGTATGTCTGTGGCTGTCTGACTGGGTGACTGCATCGACTCCATCCATCTGTCCACATAGCGAGCAATATTGACAAGATATCCGAAGCATACCTGTTTATAGCAGCCTCTGCATTTCTGTCTTCCACATGGCTGTTGCCTATGGTTGTAGCTTGCAAGCTAGCTTGTCTGCTGGTTTATTGCTGTATCTGTGTATGCATGTGTTTGTTTATGTAGACTTCACATGTAGTCTCGGTGAGTTCCTGGACATCAGCACAGTTCGCAAATGTCTCTGGTGTCTGTCTGTCAGTCCCTGTGTATGTTTGTTTGTCCATGTGTTTGTCTTTCTGTGTGTTTTTGTGTCTGTGTGTAGACTTCGCGTGTAGTCCCGGTGAGTTTCTGGACATCAGCACAGACCAGGAGTGTCACGCGTGTCCTGCGGGAACGTTCTCTCTGGGTGGAGGGGTTCTGTTTAAGGACTGGACTCAGTTGCCGGCTGGTTTCACAGCTTCACTCTATAGCTTCAGCACCACTCAACAGTCAGAATCTATTGAGACACACCACCAGTGTGATGGGTATACAACTGCAGATATATACAAGGTGTTCCAAAAAATGGACCCCCTGATTTCATTTTGCGATAACTTCTATAAGTGTATATCAATTTTAAGCATTTTTTTACTGTTGCAACAAGAAATTCATAATGCATAAAAGTAAAATTACACTGTACACCTCATTTTTATTATGTAATTACCCTACCTAGCAAAACACACACCACTCTTATATTTGACACTGTATTTTTCAATGTGCATTATGCAACCTAATAAACAAGGTGACCTTTTGTCTGGAAAACCTGGAAATGTCAGGGAATTTGAAACATGTCAGGGAAATGTCAGGGATTATGTTAACAGTCAGGGAATTGTCAGGGAAAAAAATCTTATGAGAGAAAAGTGTCCCAAAACTGTTCATTACTAGTTGAATATTTGCACTCAACTCCATTTTTTTCGGCCTGCTTCGCTTGCAGACTTGTACTGCCATACTTTTAAATCTGCGGTGCCAGTAAGCCACTTTTGTTTGCCTTTATTGTTTAAACTGCACAAAATTTGGTAAGTGAATTCTCTGAAAATAATTAAAATTGTTGCCAATAGATGTCATATCGCTACTGTTGTGAGGGGCGATACTCCGTTTATGTTCCCTTAAAATGTCTGGAAAAGTCACCGAATTTGATCATGACTGGAGAGTGGCCACCCTGCTGGCTATGTGTTTGATGTCTTGTTGTCTGTCTGTCTCTGTCTGTGTGTCTGTCTATTTGTATGTCCAGTTGTCTGTCTGCGTGTAGTTCTGGATGGGTGGCTGCTGGCGCCTATGTGTCTGCTGTCAACACTGCGTGTGTGGCTCAGCTTGTCTACACAGCAACTCTTGTCAGACCAGACACGGTCACGTTTGAGTACCAGAAGGACATGCTCGCACAGATCTTCACCTTTGAGGTCAGCTGTCGTTCTTTTGTCTTTCTGTTGTCTGTCTTTTTTGCCTGTTTTTTGTCTTTTTTTCTGTCTTTTGTGTATGTCTCTGTTTGTTGTCTGATAGACTCTAGTTGATATGTGATTCATTTCTACTGTTTGTATATCTATTCTAGCTGTTTATGCCTGTCTGTCTAGGTGTTTGTGTGTGTGTGGTTACTGGGCTGCTGGCTGTATGCATAACGTTGTCCTTACTTTGCTTAAACTAATATTGATTCATGTCAAGCTTAGTGCTAAGTTGGTATGCATAATACTGTCCTAGCATGAATTCCAATCTAGCGCTAGTCACTTTAGCCACTTGTTGTAAATTGTTGTCAGTGTAAATTACCAGTAACATTCCCAAGAAGCAGCTGCTATCACAGATTGCATTGTAGAGGACTTCTGGCAAGTCAGTTATAATGTCAGTAATTCTACACTGTGTCCCAAAAAAACATTCCCGACATTTTCGACTGTAACTTGAAAACCAATTATCAGATTTTGATAATTTCTTGTGGGAATATTCCTGGCACAACTTGCCATCAAATGACTGTTTAGTTTCCCGCCTCACCCAGTGTATGCTTCTGCACTACCTAGGGATAGCAGATCAAGCGAAATATGTGTTGAAATAAACAGAAAACCTGAAAAAAAACATCCCTGACATTATTGATCGTAACTTGAGTAAAGATTAGCAGATTTTAATAATATTTGCAGAAATATTTTTGACTTAACTGGTTATTAAATAAGTGTTTTAGTCTCCACCTCACCCAGCATCTGCTTTTGCACTACCTGGGGAATGCAGACCAACCATAATACGTGTTAAAATAAATGGAAAAAAACGTAAGTAAATTCCATCTATCCTAATTTGTGGGCCCCAACAGCAGGTGTGTTACAAGGTTTGACTGTCTTGCAGCAGTGTATCCACCAGATAAAGTTTAGGAATGTTTGTAAAGTCAGAAGTGACTGGTAGAGCCTGTATTGGTCTGAAGCAGAACATTATTGATACTGCTGTCAATGAACGGAGAAAACGTCTCCTCTCTGCGTTTGCATAGTTGGCCCTCGCTTCAAGCAGTTTTACTGTAGACAGTTGAAAAATGGACAACTGGATGAATTGTCAGTTACAGTGTCATATATGTTAACAAAATGTGTTTTTACGCATTATGTTTGTTAAGAAATCATGTTGCATTGGACAAAAAAGTGATATTTTACTGGTTTTGTTTTCTTTAGGTAGTGCAGAAACAAATGTTGGGTGAGGTGGGAAACTGATTGGTCATTTGATGGCAAGTCGTGCCAGGAACATTCGTGCCAAGAATATTAAAATCTGATAATTGGTTTTCAAGTTACAGTCTAAAATGTCGGGGATGTTTTTGGGACGCAGTGTAGTATTAAAAGTCGCTAAATGCTAGAACATTTATTGCCGGATGTTTTCGTTTATTTGCATCATGCAGTTGCACTTTCACTTAGCACACAGAGCTGTACTTTGGCCCACAGCTGTAGCAGATGACAAGCAAGTTACGGCTGTCAGCAGCGAATTTTTGCTGGGAAATTCCAGAGTCAGACTTACAAGAAGTCAACCCCGTAGTGTCCAACTTGTCACTCTTTATGACAGCGGTCGGCACAAGTTGCTAGTTTGGAGTTAGTCCTCACTATCAAACTAACCTACGATGTTGTTTTGCATACCACCCGTGTATGTCCGTCTGTCTGTCTGTGTGTCTGCAGGTGGAAAATGATCGCTGCAGTGTTACGTCTAGCTCTGTTCGTCGTAACTTCCTAGTGAACAGCGGCCCGGCTGAGTGGAGGCGTGTGTCTGTCAAGTTGAAGGCTGGGGTCAACGTTCTCGCGTGGCAAGTTTACGCTCTCAGCTCAAGCCGTGGTGATGCTACCACTGCTGGTGCTATGACAACTGCTGCTGCAGTCAAGATACGACTTATTGAAATCAGAGGTCAGTGAGGCTGATATGTGTATGTGTTTGGTCTGTCTCTTCGTCTCTGTGTCTGGGGTATAGGTTCCTATTGTCTCAGTGAGACTCTTGTGTGTGCGTGGTCTCTAGTGTGTGTGTGGTAGGTCTGTCTGTCTGTCTGGGATACTGGTTGGTACCGTATTCTGTTGTCTTGTGACTGAGCGATATATGGCTTGAATAGTTTGTGCTCACAGTAGTCTATAGCGTGTGGCAAATCAAGAACACTGTCGAGTGGACAGCAGTAGTTTATATTGAGATGTAATCATATCACAGCCATTGCTGGAGTTCAGTTTTTCCATTTGATGATGGTAGGACACCACCAAAATCAAGACCAAGTCAGTTGGTGCTGTTACAACCAGCTAGCTGTAATCTGTAAAACGGACCTCGATATTGTCAATCATAACTTGAAGGTGGACTATCAGATGGATTGATAGTGTTGGGGTCTCTTCCCCGGGTCGACAGAAACTGTAGATCTGGGTGTCATCGGCATATAAGTGCGGATACAGTTCAAAGGATTCCACCAGCTGTACCAGATCCGCTGTATATAGAAGATATGTGTTCTAAGTTTGCTTCATGTAGGCCTATGCTTCATGTTTGCTTGATGTTTGCTTTATGTTTGCTTCATGTTTGCTTCATCATGCAAACAGCCCATTACTGAACAGATGAGTATAGGAATTGTGGTGGAGCAAATGTGTTTGTGTAAATGCATTTGTCTGTCATTGTTTGTCTGTCTGTCTCTCTGTCTGTTTGTGTGTAGGCGTGGCATACACATCAGAGTGTACGTCATGTGAGCCTGGGACATTCAGTGTGTCTGGCTCAGATCACTGTAAACAATGTCAACGTGACACATTCTCATATCAACAGGCTGATAGCTGTACTCCATGCCATAATTTCACGGAATACGCAGGTCTCTATATCGCTCGGTCTGTCTGTTTGCAAATGCCTATTTGCCATTAGTATGTTAATTTTATGTTAATTTATGTTAACGTTTTTTTGCTAATAGTAATTGTTAGCAGTCAATCAATCAGTCAAAAACGTTTTATTTTTTCTATCTCAGGTCTCTCCTTTTTTAATAACTGTCTGTTCCTGTATTTATATGTATAGTATTTTCAGTTCCATTTAAAACATTTTTATTTTTTAATTCATGTCTTGGATTTGACAGGCAGCTTTTGTGCTAGTATTCTGGTGCAAATCATTTCCCATATCGTATCATATCACTTACTGTAGTAATCAGCTGACACACTGCAGTTGACTTCAGTGTATGAAATATATTTTAATAATTGATAATTTATAATTAATACATTATTGCCATTAATCAATGCTCTGTAGTAAAGACAATTAATAAATTGTTATGCAACTGTTCTAACAGGTTGCACTGTTGTCCTGTCTGTCCATCTGTTTCATCCAATCAGTTCTAACTCGCAAACTAAAAGATGCCCCCCTTGGTTCTTGCGAAGGATGTTAAAGATATCATGGACAGAGAAGAAAAGTAATGAGAAAGTATTTAAAGAGGCAGAGGTACATCGTACACTAACAAAAGAATACGTCAGCAACAACTAGCTTTCCTGGGGCACGTGTTGAGATAACAAGGTCTGGAGAATTTGGTGGTGACGGGAAGGATAGATCGGAGGAAAGCAAGGGGGCATCAGAGACTGAAATATCTGCACAACTTAGGAGAATCATGGAAGGACAAAGTCAGCCCAACAGAGCTTGTCAAGGCTTCAGAGGACCGATTGCTCTGGAAGTGCATGGTCACCAACGTCAACTTGACATGACATGACAATATTTATGCCTCCGCCAACATAGTAGCCGGAGGCGTTATGCTTCCAGAGTGTTCATGCGTCCATGCATTCGTGTGTGCGTGAGTCCCGAACAAACATTGTTAGCAAGATATCTTGGGTATTTGTTGACGGAATTTGACTAAACTTTTGCCACTAATAGACTTTGGGGCAAGAATGAACGTGTCAAATTTTGGGGTCAAAAGGTCAAGGGTCAAGGTCACATCTGGTCAAATATGCTTCAAAATGCACTTTTTGGCCTTGTAATTGTCACATGTTGGCAGAGGCATTTATTGTCGACGCAGTTGTAACTACCATCTAGGTTAGTTTAAAAAATTGCAGGTAAGGGTCAGGGTTGTGCCGACACTGGGCTGGCATATTTTGTCTAGTTAATGAAAGTACGTCTGCCTATGTGTCAGTATTAGTATGTTGTTGTTTCAGCTGCTGGTTCCAGTGAATGTTCAAAGAAGCCTCCATGTACTGTTGACCATTACACCTATCATCAGTCACCCTGTATCAATGGACAGGTAGTCTCTGTTTGTCTCTTTGCTTGCCCAAAGTCTTTGTCTTTCTATAAAGTTTGTATGTCATAATGGAAGATCAGGAAGAGAGGTTACAGGTTTTGTGTAGCTCTTTGTGGAAAACCCGTCACAGAGCTCTGAGGCGTCACCTGCCATATGAGACACAGTTGCAACGAAACGCAGATGAATATGCTGCACCTTGACCCTAGCCAGTCTGACCAGCACTTGATTTATTTACCCCGGAGGGATGTAAGACTGAGTTCACCTTCATGTTGGTTTTATACCGAAATTGTTCAACTGTTCGCAGATGGTCACCCATCTTGTGGTAACTGTTTGATAGCAATTCAACTGGAAATCAAACCTGCAACCTCTTGATCATGAGTATGTGTTGTGAATCTCAGCTTATTACAGAAACAACATGGTTCCTATGGGGGGCAGGGAAAGTCAGGGAATTTAAAAGTGCCACAGTGCAAAAGTTAACAAAGATGCCGAAAAGATGTTGAACTGTTTTATGTAGACTGTGTGCATCAGTTTAACATTTTCCTGCTTGCTTCGCTTGCAGATTATTTGTATCTCCATTTTTAAATTTGTTCTTTCTCCCTTGTTTTTAGTGTGATTGCAAGTGAATGAAAACTGACATTGGTATTCTGTGCGAACAAATTAGTCAGGGAAAACTGTTTATTTTGTTCTGGAATGTCAGGGGAAATGATATCTGCAGAGTAGTAGAAACCATGAAACAAGTAGCAGCAGAGTTATAGCAATATTACCAGTACGTTTGGTTATCCTCGGAAGTTTTTACCTCTCGATATGTTATCCTGGCATTAATCACAAAATTAATTTCAAATACAGTATTCCGATTTTTATTAATATTAGTAATAAATTTCACCCTGCGTCTTTGTATAGACTTGAGATCTCTATGAGTGGTTATCTTCTAAGCTGTGTGTCGATGGTGTGAGTCTACCAGCAGGGCGTGGTCTCTGGAAGCCTTGTTCTCCACGCAATAGCACCGTGTATCTGTTTGTCTATGTTTAGACTCACAAGGTCTACGATTAGTTCTCTCCTAAGCTCTCTGTCAGTGGTGTAAGTAGTGATGATTCGGTATCAGGATTTCAATTTCGATACGATATCGATACAATATTTTACAAAAACATTGCATATCGATATTGATATTTGTAAATAATAAGTATGTAAATCTTATACAAGCATAAAACAAGATGTGAACATTGAGCAAGGCAGTGTGCTCTATTTAGATAATAAAAATATGTCTCTAGGTGAAAACCATGAAATTATATTACATCTGTAGTTGAATTACGACACCGTTAACTTGCCCCATTTATAATCTTTCTTTTCGTCACGCAGTGTAGTGAAGAATGTGTAGAAAATATTGCGATATATGGAAAAATTCTGTATTTTTCGACGATACGATACAATACAATATATCGATATCAAAAACAATATATCGATATTTTCGATATCTAGAGTCATCACTAGGTGTAAGTGGCTCTAGTCTCTTGGAGTCTATGTCTGTCTGTCTGTCTACGTTTCTTTATCTGTCTGTTTGTTTAGACTCACAAGATCTACGAGTGGTTGTCTCCTAAGCTGTGCGTCGGTGGTGTCAGCCTCCCAGATGGCTCTGGTCTCTCTGAGCGTTGCTCTACATGCAACCCAGGCCAACAACTGGTAAACGGCGTCTGTGAGTTCTGTCCATTGGGCCAGTACTCTGACAACATCGCACAATGTTCCCAGTGTCCGGGAGGGTCGGAGCCTCAGACCAGCGTTCTCTACAAGTTCTGGGACAATCTGAACTCGGCGAAATCGAACCTGTCAACGTTCTGCCTCTCCGTGCATGGTCAGTCCCGCGCTTTTGCTAGCGCCACTGCGCCATCAATCATTGGATTATGTTGAGCTGTTCATCCTCGTTATTGTCATCATTGTAGTAGTTAGTTTAGGGTTGCAAGAGAACATTTTTTACAAAAAAAACCCAACCCGATGGATTTTTTTGGGTTTTGGTTTCTTGGATTTTTATAGGTCAAACCATTTTTCGTAAAAAGTCGCAAGTTGGTGCGTTTTGGGATTTCTAGGTTGTGTTTTCGGTTCGTTTATTCGTTTGACTTTCTGTTTCAGAAACTTAGCTGTAATAAAATATTTGTATCAGTAGTGGAACAGGGAAGTACATTTGGATTAAGTTTGCAGTGGTTTTGTGGGTTTGGTTTTTAGTGGGTTTTTTGGTGGGTTTACCCTGGGTTTTTTGGGGATATCTGCCCTAGTGTCTTAACCCTGAGTCAAGGAGGCTGCGCATTGTTTTTGACGTACGGTAGTCTCTATGTGGATTTTCACTGGCATGCAACATTATAGTCAAAAACTAACGAACAGATTTTGATGACGTAATTCCTTTTACTAATGGGGCCAAGTTAGATGTTATTGTCATCCACGGCGTGATTGGAATACCAGTATATATTTCCTTCGTTTAGTCAAGTTGTAGTTTCTACTTGTAGCCATGACCAGTTCAAATCAGTTGCTAGGTTGTTAACCTACAGTACTGAGTAGACCTTGGTACAATGGCTGTAGTTTCAGATAGACGTCTCTGTTGCCGTAGCCTTTGCCTATCACCAACTGGGCTTGATTGGTGTAGGCTGATACATGTCTGCTGGCCATACAACCTGTGACAGCCTTGCCACTGTTGTTGCCGCAGTACGCACTAAGCACTGACAGTGACCCACGAAAAGAAAAACTACTGTTATTTCTATCGCACAGCATTCGGCTATTTAATTCTGAATGCTGAACTGAACATTACTGAACACTCATGGATGTTAAGTATAGCCTACTTGTTGCATAATCAAGTGATGTGATTGAATTTGTCAACATCGAGAATAACGGTTGATGAAAATATAGATTTTTGGTTTGGTTGCAGCTGAAAATTAAATGTCATTTTTGGTGCATCTTTTGTTTTTAGCTGAAAATGCATAACCCTGTTTTGGTCGGTCTTTAGAGGGGTAGTGATAGTGATTATTATGGCCCACAGTTTTCCGTGGAAGATTTTGCCAAATTCCGCAGGCCTGCTTGCAAAATTTCGCTGCTTACCGCAGGAAAATTGTCCAAATTCCACGGCTTACCTTGGCTTTCTGTTTATGAGTAAACTGAGCTCTGTTTTGTTCAAAAACTTTAGTTGTTGGATTACTGGCATTGTGGTGTGTTATGCTAGCAACGTACAAAGACAATTATCAGTTTTTTTCTTTTTAAAACTGCAATCTGTCAGGTTGCATTCTGTTTGCTTCATATGATTTTGCCATGTTGCAATAGCTATTAGTAGAGCCCACAGTTTTAGGCAGTTCAGTTTGAATTTTTCTGTCACGTTCCGTGATAAAATTGCGTCATCAGATTAAAGAGCGTATCAATGCTGGTCATTTCTCAACTTTTGCGAAATTCTACAAAATTCCGCAGATATATCATAATTCCGAGGAAAAGGGCAAATTCTATGGCTCGGCTCAAAATTCTGTGGCCCGCGGAAAACTGTGGGCCCTAGTGATTATCTGTTGAGTGTTGACACGACACAGCCTGCTAGTGGGTCGATGAGTGTCTGTGCAGCCAGGCCTCTGTCTCTCTGTCTCTATCTTTCTCTCTGTCGTTCTCTGTGTCTGTGTGTCAGTCTGTCGTACTCTCTACTGTGTTGTGATGTGTCTAGACACTGGTGAGTGTTTAACAGAGGTTGGTTGGGCGTTTCGCAAACACTACGCACAGACCACCCACACTAGGTCAACTCAGTCTTTCATCCCTCCAGGGTAGGTAAATCGAGTACCGGCCTGTCTGGCTGGGGTTAAGGTGGGGCGCGTTCACCTGTGACGGGTGGTAGGTAACACTGTGATCCCATATGGTGAGTGATGCTTTGTAGCTTTGAGATGGGTTTCCTATGAAGAGATATGGCATTTAACTGTAACTCAGTGACACAGCTAGCTCTCTGTCTTATTGTCCCTGTCTCCCTTTCTCTCTCCCTCTTCTCTCTCTTTGCATCTGTCTTTCTGTCTGTGTGTCTGTTCCTCTGTGTGTATGTCTGTTGTGTTGTGTCTACACCGTGGGCCAAAAAACGTAGCACTTTACTTTTGTCTATATCTTCGCCAATTATTGACTGATTTTCAAAATTCTTTGACTGGCAAACTTAAATGGATAATTTGCAATAATGGGATTATTATATATCCCACCACACAGTAAATGCGTTTCTACACTACCTTGTGAAATATAAATGTAAGCAAAAACTAATGATAATAACAAAAATTTAGGTAAATGAAAAAAACACTTCAGACCAACATTGCGATGAATGATCCGTATGACACTAGACTGTGTTAGACCCACACAGTTTAGTGTCATACTGACATTGTAATGTTGGTCTGAAGTGTTTATTTTCTCAATTTTACCGAAATGTTTGTTATTATCATGTTTATGCTTATATCATTGATATTTCACAGGGTAGTGTATAGACGCATTTACGGTGTGGTGGGATGTGTAATAATCACTTTATTGCAAATTGTCAGCAGAGCGTGCCAGTGAAAGAATTTTGAAAATCGGTCAATAATTGGCGAAGATATAGACAAAAGTGAAGTGCCACATTTGTTATGGCCCGCACTGTAGATGGTGGTGAGTGTTTGTCTGATGTCGGCTGGACATTTCACAAGAACTACGCGCAAACCGTTGCTATCAACAGTGATGCTGAGGACTATCTGATTCTCAGTCTCCGGGTCGGTGGTTTCCACGGCATTGAACTACAGGCTCAGCATAAGCAGCAGCAGGCAGCGCAAGTTGCTCAGCTGACTTTTGAGTTTGAGACTCGGTGTTCGTCGGCGCAGTGTCAGTTTGCGCTGCTGCGGGTATGTTGCACTCTCACCATATCTGTATGTAGTGTACACTGTGTCTCAAAAAATCTGAACTTCTGACACATTTCTGAATAACTCCCAACAATCCTGTTTCTGTATAACAAATTTTGGTACAAAGAATCATTATATAATCAAGACTTAATGAACTTTTTTTATTTTTTCAAAAAATATTTATATAAGTGTAATTTTTATTGACCTGTGAAAGATGTTCGACTCCATGAATCATCTGGGTTTGGGCAGTTTTGTCCATGGTCAGCTGCCCTGACAAATTTGTGAAAATTGTACATTTTTTTCATGATGGCATGTTAGCTTTGGTGTTCATCTACCACGTTTAGTGTTACCTGTGGTACAAAACAGGGATGCATTTCAGCTCCTCTTTTATATTATTTTCATGGCATTGTGTACCTATCTATCTGTATCAAGATGGGAAGTTTTCTGTAGAGTTTTCTTAACAAGTTTTGAAACTGGGTTTTACATGTACATTTGATTGGTTACGCTAGTTTCTAGATATAAGAAAAGAAGAACTTTGAGAATGCAGAAAAAATCATTGAGAATTTATACAGGTAAAGTTTTTTGCAAAATCTTAAATCATGTGACATATTAACATGTTTGGAAAATGACTAAGATAAGTTTGGAGAATGTGACCCTGAAGTAACTGATCGGCTGCAGTGAGAAAGTGAGAGTGAGATTGTAAGTTAGGTGAAGATAAAGGTTGTTTGGGTATACCTATTAATAGGAAATTCATCACAGAGCTACGGAGCATCACCTGCCATATGGAATCTCACAGTGTTAGCTGTCACGTGACACAGATGAATGCACCTCACCTTAACCCCAACTAGACAGGTCGGTGCTCGATTTACTTACCCGAGAGGGATGGAAGGCTGAGTTGAACTTGATGTTGGTTGTATACCTAAGTGTTTTATCTATCTGTAGACAGTGACTTGTTTGAGTATTAACTGCTTGATAGCTGTCTGAGTGGGAGTTGAATCCACGACTTTTTGATTGTAAGTTTGACACCCTGCCATCACACCACCGAGCATTGTTGTCATTGTGTGTGATTGTAGAAGATTGCTGGCTACACAACTGAGTCCGTTCACTACTGGTCTGGCAGTCAGCAACGGTCCACGTACACGTCAGTATTATTATTAGAGCTGTCAAATTAACGAGTTAATTAACGTGTTAATGCATTAATAAATTAACATGCATTAAAAAAATTAATGTGCATTAAAAAAATTAACACACATGGGTAAATTTATTTAATTTACTAAATTCTGTGAAGCACAAGTTCCAATATTCCGTTAAAGTGCGGTTATTTGACAATTGAATGAATGCAAGTAACTAAACTGTAGTTGCCATTCCATCACTACTGTAAATAAATATTATTCAGATGACAGACTAATAGATTTCTGTGCTAGCGATAACGTCAGTTATTGTTGAAAAATGTGTTGTCTGTTTGCTTTCTAACTTTCTATGTTCCACAGCCGGTCCCCCCAAACGTCGTGGGGAATAGGGTAACTGCCCCCCACTCTCCTTCTCGATGGGCCTTGGTGCGTTAATAACGCGTTAATTAATGCATTACAAAAATCAATGCAATGCGTTAATGCGTTTAAAAAATTAACGCTTAGACAGCTCTAGTCAGTATATCTTTTGACACAACATACCGCTGCAGCAAGCAGACATACCATCACATGCACTAACCCTCCAGTACAGTCAGTTCACTACTGGCTTACTTGACACCAAGGCAGCAGTGCAGCAAGCACACATACCACCCTTCACACTGTCCTTGTATCTCTGTCAGTGTTCATACTGTGTGCAGTGTGTCAAGGCTTAGGGCTAGACTGAAAATCTGACTTGAACTTAGCTGCCCTCTTGCCTCCCCCAACGTGACTTGATTCCCACTATGCAGATTTTGCTGTCATTTATTCACTTGCTGTTTTTCTGCTAGTAATTTTTGACAGTTTCTTCTTAACGTTTGCGAAATGCTTGGACTGTCTTTAGCTGTTTTCTTTGTTTCACTATAGATGCCATTTTCTAAAATATCAAGTCATAGGTTGTCATGGATTGCAAACTCTTTGTGTATGTGTTATATCTGCAGAAATTAGTGACTAATTATGTGATCAGTTCTTAAAAATTTGTATTAATTCATAAAATTCTAATTGTTAAATTTTTGATTAAAGTCATATCTTTCAGAAGGAAGCATTGTAAATAATTAGATTAAATGACTTTGAGCATTTCACAACTGATAATCACTTTCTTCAGAGAATGTGAGTGGGTAAAAAATATAGTGAATAAGTTATGTATGAAGTTGATAAAAACGTGGATTTTTGTTGCACATTGACCAGTTCAGTTTTAATTTGAATTAACAACTAATTGGAAATAAAGGATAAGGTGATTAATGCTTAATTTTTGAATAATTAAATATGAAAATTTGTTGGTCATTATTGGCTCTAGTATTCATGTATGTGTGTTCGTAGGTTGTCAATACACACGACGTATCCCATGATACTGACGTGGGTGTTCCAGCGCAACTCACATAGCACAGCTGGGGGTGGAGCTTCAGCTACCAGCGACTTTGGTAGGATCTATCTGATCAACGTGACTAACAGCCTACAAGGAGGTGCAGCATCTTGTCGTGGCTGTCCGCAGGGTATTAGACAAGACAGGTCAGTTGGTCGGTCTGTTCCAGTGTTTAGATGGTCCGTGCGTGAGATCGGTCTGTCAGTTGTTTAGTTGTATCATTGTGACTAGCAGCGTGCAAGGAGGAGTTTGGTCAGTCGCAATGAATGCTTCTCGCACTAGTGTTAGTGCTATACATGCTTTGAGTTGGTAAAGCAGTGCCCACTGCATATAGCTGAGGCAAATACCAGCTCGTCTATCTGTTGTCATTTATGAACAAATGCTAGAAAACAAGTTTTTGTAATGCCAACTAAATTCTGTAATGCCAACTGTACTGTTTCTCTGTCTATCGGTTCATCTGTCTATCTACTTTGGACATACACCTTGGGCCATAAAAATGTGGCATTTTACTTTTGTCCATATCTTCACCAGTTATTGACCAATTCTCAAAATTCTTTCACTGGCACACTCTGCAGACAATTTGCAATAATGTGATTATTATATATCTCACCGCATGGTAAATTGATTGTATACACTCTCTTGTGAAATATGAGTAAGCAAAAACTAACGATAATAACAAAAATTTAGGTAAATGAAAAAATGCTTCAGACCAACATTGCAATGAATGATTCGTATGACATGTCATACAGACCATTCACTGCAATGTTGGTCTGATGTGTTTTTTTTAATTTTACTAAAATGTTTGTTTGTTATTATCGTTAGGTATGTATATTTCATTGATATTTCACAAGGTAATGTAGAGATGCATTTATGGTGTGGTGGGATCTAAAATAATAATCACATTGTTGCAAATTGTCTACAGAGTGTGCCAGTGAAAGAATTTTGAAAATTGGTCAATAATTGGCGAAGATATGGACAAAATTAAAGTGGTACTTTTTTTGGCCCACCCTGTATATCATGTCCGGCTGGTCATTATGACAACCTTGATAACGTTTCATGTACTCCATGCTCTCATACTATCGTCAATATATGTCTCCCTGTATCTGTCAGTGTGTCTGTGTATGTCTCTGTATGTCTGTATGTCTGTCTCTGTGTATGTTTATATGTGTTTGTCTGTTTGTCTAGGTGTATATCTTGTCCTGCTGGTCATTATGTCCACCCTGATAATATCTCGTGTACTCCGTGCCCTCCTGACACCATCGTTCTCTCAGTCAATGCTTGGGGCATAGAGTCGTGCATTAAGTGTGGGCGTGGTCTGGAGTCATTTGAAGGTCGGCTCTGTGTTCCGCAGTGTCGTTTCGTCAGCGATGATACTCAGCGTCTCTATGATTGGACGTCACTAGATGGGTAAGCTCCACCTACACTCTGTCTCTGCTTTTCTGAATTTTGTTCTCATTTACCAAATCTCTGCTCATCCAAAAGTATATTGTTAATCACTGGTCACTGTTTGAAGCATTATCAGACAAGGCACATAGCGATGTCTGTCTGTCACATAATGACATTGTTTTCTACAGGGTGGTCCGTAAAAACGTGGTTTGTGGTGAATATAGGAGAGGAAAACTTGAATCGGTAGCTAAATAGCTAATAGACCTATTTTCAGTTGGACGAGGTAGGATGGGCCCAGTGTGGGCCCAATGTTTGTCTACAACTACAGTGGCTCCCTACGTGTAGGCTACATAACGCCAGCAAACGCCGGGATGGCCCTGGGTATCTAGATACCAAGGGCCATGCCCAGCGACTGAAGCATTTACGTCAACAGAGCTGAGTGAAGGCCAGCAGCAAAAGGGGCGGTGGGCCAGCCCGGACGGCGGCGGCACGCCCCCGGGAGGGACGGATGGACGGGGCAGCCCACTGACTGAGGCTGTGAGCATGTGCCAGGCAGTATGGATGTCTTGGCCACAACTGGGTTTTCAGTTTCAGTTGCTTCTGCTAAAGAGGTTTGGGGTTTAATAATTTATTTGATTTGTTTTTACTGACAGACCCTGTTGATATGGTAATGAGTGTTTTGGTTGCCGATAAGCTGTACAAATCCGTCATATGTAAAACCTTTATTTGTTTAGTTGCTGATGTTTGTTGCCGTATTTTGAATGATTTTTGTCTACTTAATAAAATGGCTACTTAATAAAATGGCTGTTGCTGATGTAAAAAGTTTGTCATTGTATCAACAAGTGCAGATAGTAGTTTTAGTTTTATAACTTTTATATGTATTTCTGTATAGTTACTGCTTAACCTGTGAGTTGATTCAGAGATTTTCGTAGGCAGTGGGCTGGTGACCTTTTGTTGCCAGTTATTGTAGGCATGGTGTATATAGTACATTGTGAGAATGTGTCTTAGTGATAATACAAGAAATCTGAGTTAATGCTTGCTAGATGCGTAAAAGCCTATAGCAGTTCCTGTTCACAAACTATCAGTCTATCTCCAGCCATTTCATCGCAGTTCATTCTTGGAGTGTACGCTGCAGCCGAAGATCGCAAAAGTCAATAAAAAATAAAACCCCTTATTTTGGAAGTTCAAAGCCTTTCATTTAGCACCCTCGTTCAGGGTGACTTCTTTCATATTTATGGAAAAGCTTTACGCTTCCTGAAACTAGGGTCTTCCAGGCAGCCGATGGTGAAAATTTTGTGATTGTAGCTTGCATCGTTTTTGACTGATTTTCCCCCATGTGACAGATGGACAGACAGACAGACAGAATTGCGATGGCTAAGATGTGCTGATTTTTCATGCATAAAAATTAGTTAACAGTAGTGATAGTAATAGTCATGACACTGTTTATGGTACAGTCATCATGTCGCAGCTATTATGAGTTCATCTCATGAATCTATCACAGTGTCTGCTACCCGCCACTGACCTGTGGACCAAGTCGATTGGCTTGGGCCTCAGATCCACCAAAATTGGCAGCTGTAGGATCTAACATTATTAGCCCCCTTCTCTGTTCTCCGGTAGACAACATTCTGAGACTAATGCCTGGAGGAGAAGAGGGAAGGTTAGTGAAACTGCCAAGTGCACATGGTTGCATATGCACACTTATTATGGGCAGTTCTTACGATTTTGGGTTTAGGATCGATATTTTGTGTTCTGTGTGTTGCGTATCATTTTTTTTCAGTAAGGGTTAAATTTTGTGTTTTATTATTATATGTTTATGTGTGCGTTGCCTGGGAAGACCATCCCCAAAATTGCCTATTATGTGTTAAGTGGGACTTTAAATTTCTACTCATTCACTTGCTGTTTGCATTTATTACCAGTGTTGTTGCTGACAGCTGTATGAGACTGACTGTGTTATGTGTGGTTGGTTCCAGTGTACATGAGGTGTATGGTCCACGGCTGTTCACGACGGCAGGCCATGCCTACCGACACCTGTTCAACATCTCGCTGTGTGGTCCCCGAGGCACGGGTCAATTGCCTCAGCTGGCTGTCTGCTCTGATAACATGACCAGCAGCACCAGTGAACAGACCACCAGTGATCACAACAGTGACAATACAGTCAGTCAATTTACCATTATTTTTTTCTGTCTGGCTTTTACTCTGGTAACATGTGTAACAATCAGTCCTGGAAAGTCCTGAAGTTAAAATGTCGAGATTTCCAGCCATGGAAAGTCCTGGAAAAGGCATGGGTCTTGGAAAACCCTAGAAAGTTTCTGGAATTCTAAAGTATTGGTCCTGGAAATTTATCCTTCCTGGTTCTAGTACCGCTTACTGAAGAAGAAATTTATTGTTGTACATTGTGTCCAAATTTTTGTGGTAAAACTAACACTTTTAGAGGTTTTAAGATTTGTTTGGTCACTTGTGTTAAGCTGAATTGTTATTGACTGTCTCTGTGTGTGGTCTATGTGGGTGTCTCAACCACTCTAGACCCACTGCCATCTGTTGTCAGTTCGGTTTAGTACAATATTATGTTCTCCCATTTCTAATAGCAAATAGCTTATCGCGAACGTGCTGATTCACGCCAGGTTCTGCAGAACAGTTCAGTGTCTTTAGCTGGTGACAGAAAGATGTTGCCACTGACAAGTTACAAACAGACGTTGGTAATGAGTTCCATGTTGTTGGACTGGACACTGAGAAGCTGTGTGGTCTGTACTGTGTCAGTTGAAAATGCGGGATTTTGAGGTCACGGCATGAGCGCGACCATAGACCATGTCTGTGTGTCTGCATGTGTGTGGTCCGTCTGTGTTTGTGTGTTTCAGTCGTCATGGTGGCAGGTGTCATCGTACCTGTGTCAGAGCACATTGCTGTTGTCAGACAATCAGTCTGAGTCGGCTGTCTCCATCAGTCCTGCCAGGTATCACCACAGACCACCACTGTTGCAAAAATTCGGTTTTTTTACAGAAAACTCACACAGTGGGTTTTATTGAGGTTTTGGAGGTTTTGGGGGTTAAACCGGTGTTTGTAAAAAGGCCCAACTTTGTGGGTTTTGGAATTTCTACAGTTTTTCATTTAGTTGATTTGTGTTTCTGTTTGCTGCCTATGCATATGCGATATTTGCAAACCATCTCTGGCTCAGTAGGAGTGGACCCAGCTGTTAGTTGCAGAATCTTGTTTACTGCTGTAAAGGTAAAAGTTAAAGTTTGTGAAGCCGAAACCAGCACAAAAGCACTGGTAACGTGTAGCAATTCGCTGTCACGGGCCTGGTCAGCTCTTAGTTAGCTCCTCACCTCCAGATTTTAGAAATCTTTCGGGTCATCGGTGCAAAGCCCCACCACACGGCAAGGTGGCTGACCACGGTGGGGTTGTTCAGCGAGCATTCCAACAACTTTATTTCAATATTTTAACTGTAGACGAGACCTGACTTCATCACTTTAATCTTGAAACTAAAGTGCAAAGTACGGCCTGGAAACATGTCTTTTTTACCTCTCAGTAAGTGTCGCATTTTTGCTTCAGCTAGCAAAGTTATGACGGCTGTATTCTGGGATGCTGAGAGAACTGCACTAACTGAGTATCTTAAACATGGCAGCACATTTACAGAAACCTGCTGTGCTGATTTGATGAGAATAGCTTATGTGCCACTGAAGGAGAAAGACAACGACAGTTGAGTCATGGGATACAGCAAGACAATGCACCTACTCACACGTCATCTCAACGGTTGGCTGCCATCCGAAATGCGGGATTTGAAAAACTCTGTAACCCACTGTATTCACAAGACTTAACTTTTGGTGACTATTATTTGTTTTCAAAAATAAAAGAATTCATGAAACGACATAAAATTGCTGATGACAAGATAGTAATATGCGCTACAAACTGCTGACTAAAAGACCAAGAACAATAATTCCTCTACAGTGGAATCCAAGCCATGGGATACAGCAAGACAACGCACCTACTCACATGTCATCTCAACGGTTGGCTGCCATCCGAAATGCAGGATTTGAAAAACTGAGTCATCAGTTGTGTTGCGGCCATTTGACCAAAGTCAAATGCTCTACCAAGTGCATTTGAGTTGCAGAGGACTACGTTGAAAGTGACAAAATATGATGGACGTATCCCTTGCTTATTTATCTATGTCGGTCTATTAACTTTTTGAATGACTCTCGTATATCAGTGCTTTTTACACGAGTCAGACTTGTGACCAGAAGTGCTTTACAATCTCCAGGCAAGTGGCAGCTGATTAGTGTGAGCTAATGATACCACAGTGCACTATGCGGCCATCCATTGTTTGCGTCAGCCAAAAATTTGACTCACAGTTTGCATCTAGCAGACCTACCACTGCCCCAATCAGCCACACTAGCCCTTCACTCTATAGTCCATAAGCTACTACACATTTTCCATCCCACAGAGGGTAGCAGGCTGTGTTTAGTGATGAGTGATAAATGATGATGCTGATCTGATATGTTGTGTAGCATTGGTTCAACGTTGAGTGAGGTGACAACACAAGCTGATGACAGGATTACTCAACTGATGACAGCCACCGACTTTATACCACGTTAGTATCATTCACACTCACATAGACACGAGTACACTTACGAGTACAAGTCTGGGTTTTGGTTTATGAGTGAGTGCTTTGCAAATAGAGCAACAATATTTCTCTACATCACTAATAATTTTACCAACCGCACACCTCTAACAGTGAACAATTCATGACGGTAAGTTCTGTCATCAACTTGATGAAAGATTTGGTGGACTATTAGTCGCTAATTGGTGATCGAAAATCGGTTATTGAGATGATCTCTGGTCAAGTCCTAAAGTTGATTGGAGGTCAGTTTGATCGGCCATCAAGCGTGCATGGGAAAACGGGACCTAATACTCATAATATATGTGTGAATGCAGTCTCATAAGGTAGTCTGTTACTGGCTACTGTACCGTGTTGTGCTGTGTGCTTGGTGTGATATGTTTAGGACAGTCTGTCTGTTGTTAGTTTAAGTGATAACATGAGCTGATGACAAGATCAGTCATTCACTAACAGCCACACCACATTATTACCGGTGTACACGCACTTGTGGCTCGGTAGTTTAACGGTAACGTGTCGGACTTGTAGTCCTGAGGTAACTCAGAGGTGCAGGTTCGAGTCGGCACCGGGACACTTCCGGGTAACGACCTTAGGCAAGTTATTCACACACATGTGCCTTTGTCACCAAGCAGTATAATTTGGTACCGGCTTCACCCCTGGGACGTATACAGGCACACCGTGTGATACACTGGCCCCGTATCTGTGGTCTCGCAATGTAAAAACTGGTGTCTGGCTGAGGGCCTTAGGAATTGAAGATCAGCGCCGCGCTATGGGCCGTAAGGCTCGGGAAGGACGTTACGTTTTTTTGCACGCACTTAGCTATTAGCACTTTACTGTTCACTAACTCAGGCTGTACCAGTTTCGGATAGTATTTTATTGCTGCTGATAACAGAACATACTGAGAATTAGTAAAGCGGTAAATTTTGCTATGGTTGTGCAGTTCTGTTAGAGTTAATTATGTAAATATGATGTAGTTATACAGAGCTCAAAGACAATTTTTTTTGTTCAAACCGTATCTGTTAAACGCTTGATCATAAAGTCATGCTCTCGCTGGCCTGATGACGATGATGCTGACTTGATCTGTTTCAGCAACCAACACTACGCAAGATGTCTACCTCACCTACACCTCAGACGAGTATGTTTTCTCTGTCAGTGATTTTGTCTGTTCAACTCTTACTCTGTATGTCTTTATATTAGCTTTCAGAGATATTTAGCATCATTGTCATCATTTCTGGCAAGCACCACTAAGAGTGCATAGCGCCGAACGTAGACATCAATCTCCAGAGTGGACGGTTCTGAGCCAAGTCAACTGCGTCGTCCATATTGAGGTCGCTGGATTTCAGATCTTGCTGAATGGTTTTCATCCATGTAATACGAGCAATACACTGTAAATATTTTGTTACATGGTCGCTTATTTTAAGACTCACTATAGTCTGTTAGTTGCTTAAAGTGTCCAAAGGCCAGTGTGTGGTTTTTAACCAATCAGTTAACTATGCTGGTAACTAGCTGGTTAATTATGCAGGCTATGTCTGACCAGTGGTCAAGTGTCAGCTAACTTTATCTGGGCAATTTTGGTTTGTTAACTGTCCATTGATTGGTTAATTATATGCAGAATGGCTGAAAATGTGCGATACTGTTATTTCAAAGGTTGTGATACTGATTTGATAGTGCAAATTTTTATTACATATAAATGAAACAAAATAGCAAAAGCGTGCTACTGTTTGAGTGTCTGTCTGTCTGTCTGTCTGTCTGTCTTTTTGCATGTCTTTGCGTGCTGTTGATGCAAGCTGTATAGCAACTAGTGACCCTAAAATTCAGGCAGAATGTCTGTGGCTGTCTGACTGTGTTTGATGTCTGTCTTTCTGTTTGTGAAGTGGGCAGACTATTAATAGCAGTTGTGCAGAGCACAGCTGTCACTTTGCATTGCATCTGGTGAGCTTGTCACCTACTGGCTTGTTGTCTGAGTGTGACTTGTCTGTCTGTCTGCCTGTCTGTCTCTCTGTCTGCCTGTCTGTCTCTCTTTATATCTGTCAATCATCTGTTTTTCTGTTTGTTTGTTTAGGTTTACAGAAGCATGTGCAGATGGTTGTAGCAGTCCAATAATCCTTTGTTCTGTTTGTCTCTATATCCCTCCATATCTATTAGGGCTGCGAAAATTAACGATTATTTAGTCGATTAATCGTTAAAAAGATTGTTCGATTAATTTTTTTTTAATCAATTAAAATTTGATTAAATTTTTGACATGTGAACATCACATTGTTGCACATTTCTGCTCTTTTGCCCGAAAATGTGACATCACTTGTTTGTCTGCGTGACTGGCTGAAAGCCTGAAATGTGTGCTAACTGACTGCATATAGTGTACAAGAAGGCCTATACGTTTCCAACTTTTATGAATGGTAACAAGTACACTTGCATTTGGCAGTTTTCATGGTTTTTTGCATTAACTACAAAATTGAAAAATTGTTAGAAATTAATCGATTAATCGCGATTAATTTTTGGTGATTAATCAATTAAAAAAATTTTAATCAGTACCAGCCCTAATATCTATGTGTATCTATCTGTCTCTGTGTCTCTCTGTATGTCTGTCTGTCCGTCTGTCTCTGCATTTCATCTGTACATATGTCTGAATGTGTGGGTGTGTCTGTCTGTGCAGATGGTTGTAGCCGTGTAATAATGCTTTGCTGTGACACTGTTTCTGTGTCCGTGTGTGCTGTGTAGGCCAACAGAAGCGTGTGATGCTGGTCGTAGCAGCCTAGTAATACTTCGCTGTGCTGCTGCTGCTGCTGACACTCCGTCTGACTCTTCATCATCATCATCATCATCATCGGTCGTGGTGCAGTTATCGTCTCGTTGTGCTGTCGGCACGTGTGACGGCTGTAACTTTGTCTTCATGGTTCAGTCGCCGGCAGCTTGTCCTGTTTGTACTGAAAGCGACTTTCATTCGTACAAGACTCTGTGTGTTGATGGACGCAGACAGATCATCACTGACATGATCACGTATGTGTCTCTTTGTCTTTCTGTTTTTCTGTCTGTCTGTCTTGGGCCACTATAGCCATAAGTCGGATTTGGTGATGCTGTGATAGGGTTACAATTATGGTTAGTGATATGGTTGGGAATAGGGATACATTTACGTCTTTGGCTATGTCAGGCTCACCTTGTGATCACTCACTTAGTCGTGGCCCTTGGCTGCGGCAGATCACAGTTTTGTGAACTGTTAAAAGTTGAAAGGTGGTGATATAGCTCTTAATGGGAAGCCCATCTCAGAGCTATGGAGCATCACCTGCCATACGGCATCACACAGCGTTACTTGCCACTCGACAGCGCCCCACCTTAACCCCAGCCAGATAGGCTGATACTCGATTTATCTACCCCGGAAGGATGGAAGGCTGAGTTGACCTAGGTGACTGGTTACGTGCCGAGATGGTTTACCTGTCCGCAGGCAGTCACCCATCGCAGTATTAACCCGGCTCAGTGTAGAGTAACTTCATTATCGGATGAAATGCGTTACCACTACGCCTTGCCACCAACCCAACTGTTAGCTGACGAACTGTCAGTTCACAGCGTGTCAGATGTCGATGATGCCAGTTTATGTACGGCATGTGTGTACAGTATGTGTACAATACATGGATACAGTATATGTATGTGTCTGTGCTGTGCAGTCCATGTAACAAAGCTGCTGCTGAGAATCCCGACAAACTGCCGGTCGTTGGAACCAAAACAGAGTCGTGTACTGTCTATGATGAGTGGCCGATCTGGGTCAGTTCACCTTTCGTCAGCTGTACTTTTTCAATAGAGTTAAAGCTTCATGATTATTGGTTTGGACTCATGTAGCGGTGACTTGGTAATGTAACGGTTATGATGTTGCATCTGCGATCATTTCCGGTTGTTGGTAAGATCCGTAGCTCTGATACGAGTTTTCTGTGAAGAGCTATACCATTTGACCATTTTTTAACCTTAGCATAATTAGGTCAGGTCATCATGAGGTGTTTGCCGTGAATGCTGCACTTATGGATGGGATTGCATGACTACTGGTGAGAAGTGAAGAGCTGATGGGCTATAATTGTTTTGTTCCCCCCGCCTCCAACTTTCATGTTACATGATTTATGTACATTTGTTGCTTCTTAAAATCATGACTTTGCTCTATTCTGCTGCTGCTGCTGATGATGATGATAGGGCCTACAGTTTTCCAGGCAAATTTTGCCAAATTCCGCGGACCATTTTGCAAAATTCTGCAGCTCACAGTTTCAACATTGTTCATATTCCCCGGCTCACCATGGTCATCTATTTGTGAGTAAACCGAGCTCTGTCCCGTCATAAACTTTAGTTATGAAGGCTAGCGTTGTCCTCAGTTATGCTAGCAACGTTCAACGAAAATTATCAGTTTTTTTGCTTTTTAAAAGTGCACTCTGTCAAGTCAAATTGTGTTTATTTGTGATGATATGATGCTGTCGTTGTGTTGCTAACAGCTGAAGGCAGTGGTTGTCTCAGTGCCAGCCATACTGTTGTCCGGTGTTGTCCTGTGCATTGTCGTCATCTACTGTTGGCTCAAGAACAGATCGTATGTACTGCAGCATCCACTTAATCACTTATTCACACTGTTCATTGTACTGTTGTGCAGGCTGCAGACATACCGCCATCCTAGGCCTGCTGTCATTGGAAGAAGATCTCACGTCTACACAGTTAGGTTCATTTGCTTGTGAGCTCATCCCTTTTTTTCGGTGCCTTGAGCTGACAAGGGTTAAACTGTCACCAGTGCTTTTTTGTCTATCCATGGAGGGATGGCCAAGCTGAGTCAGCCCGGGTATCTTGATCCAATATCTGTGAACAGTCACGCATCTTGTGCAAAACTAAGCTGGCTCAAGGTAGAGTAGCATAACTTTGTTGATGCAGCGAATGATCTTGCTCACTGGGCTAAGCCGCCACCTTTCATCAGCCTAATGCTAACTCTGGGCACTGTGCTATTGTTTGATGTCATCTACTACAGGGTGCAGCAGAAAAAAGTAGCCCCCTAAAGTTTTTCGCTGCTTTCTCAGCAACTGTTTAGCATTTTAATCTGAAAATTTACAGATTTATTTATTAAATTGTTTTACGGCTAAGTGCCAAACAAATTTGATTCCATTGAAAAATGACGAAGTTATAGATTTTTTAACATGACCTCTTACCGATTTTTCAGCATGAAAAAATGTTCAAGCTACAACACTAGTTCAATAACATCATTGAAACAAGTCAAACAACACAGTTAACTAATAATCAGATGCCAAAATTTCGTTGTCACTGTGAATGTTCGAAGTGTCCACCGACAGCTCCAAGCTCCAACACAAGCTTTCAGTCGCTTAATTTGAGAAGTCTTTCACAGTCTTGTCGATCGGTCCTTGTGGTAGGTTGCTCCAGATAACCTGAAGCGATTCCTTGAGTTCCGCGATAGTTTTTGGCCTTGTTTTAAGCTTGCGGTAAGCTCCAGCATTGTACACCACACGTGATAGTCCACCGAGTTTGCATTCGGCGAATTTAGAGGCCATCGGTCTTTTCTGATGAAATCTGGACAGTTGACCCGCAGTCAGTTTCCTGCGCTGCGCGCTGTGTGTGCTGGTGCGCTGTCCTGCTGGAAGATATAATCCGGTGAGCAGCCGGCGATTGCTTGAAAAAAACGACAATTTAGTGATAATTTATAAACAAAATAAATTACTGTTTGTCAAAACGTCACTGTGACGTCATCGGCAGTAACGCGGTG
>Ga0209367_1000198_pt1 | contig 49511 bp, 33 predicted proteins | sample WorMetLIZISLAND2_FD_187412 | JGI IMG/M metagenome (GOLD analysis project Ga0209367, IMG submission 187412) | Marine gutless worms symbiont microbial communities from Max Planck institute for Marine Microbiology, Germany - Olavius geniculatus... ... | reverse complement strand
AAAAAAACGTTTAACTTCATTTATTGCACGACAATGGGACGATTATTACATGACATTACTTGATTTTTGCTTCAAAATTATCGTTTTATTAGTGAGCGATAATGTAAACATTTTGCAGCAGAGGGCCGAATAGTTCTAACATTTGACTAGCGATAACATAAATTCCTCAAAGCAGATTAATGCAGAAATTACCCCTGTAACACCTAATTATTTACTCCACACAACTAGTAATTTTCGTCTTTATACTACTTTTTTCTAGGTTAATAATGCGATACAAATTACTGTTACTGTACTAAAAGTAAACAAACAAGCTATAGAATAGTTAAATCAGTCAAATGTAAACAAACAATTCGCCTTAGAGTTGTGCGGATCGCGTACTTCGTGCCAGACTCACGCGAATGGTAGGAGATTGTGAACAAATGCGAAGATGCACGTAATCACCGTTCGTTCGTATCATTTGGTAAAATTTGCTATGTCATTACGAACTACAAACGCATTGCGCAAAAATGCACGTAACGGTAACTTATCTGATAACTCACCGATGAGTGGAGCCACAGCAAGTAGGCCTAACTCGTTATTTTAGCTGACCGTACTTACGTATAAACGGTCGAGCTTATTATTATGGTACGTCGTATGTCTGACTGTCTGCCTGTCCGTCCGTCCGTCAGTCGTCTGTCATGGATGTATTGTAGATAAGCGGTGCGAGATAGGGTCCAATTGCTACTGATCACTAATAGGAATGCACGACATTACTCGCAAGAGGATATGTGCATTATTGGAAAAGAAAAAAAGAAGGAAGTAGCACGTGGCTTTCATGCAAATGACATGAAAATCATTGACCTTGAATGACCTTAAGAAGTCATAACGCATGCCAATCGTGCAGTAGTCTATATGGCTAAGCGTTTAGTCGTAGGAGGTCAGCGATGGTGCCATCGGATGGCGCCGCGCGGCGACTTCATAAAGTTCCTACGCTGTCAATAGTAGAAACCATATGTCTCAATCTGCAGCGATTTGGCCGCAATTTTCAACGAAAAGTTTCAAGCTATAGCTTGAATTAAAATTGAGTGGCTGTATCTCGGAAACGGTAAGAGATAGCGCCTAGGTTACTATATTAATCACTAATAGGATATCGCATAGGCTATGCCCTTTCAGACCAGACGAAAATCGTCGACCTTGGAAGACCTTGAAAGTTACTGACAACCAGTACGGACGTCGGCTATCTTAGCTGGGCTGTTTGTATGTGCATGCTGTGATGAGGCCTCGTTCCAAGGGTGCTGGCTTGGCCTACAGTCAAGAGCACGAATAATTCCAAAGACGGATTCATTCTTAATTGTTGTAAAACTTTTGTAGTCTTGAGTTGAAAGTGTAAGGCCCCTATGGCCTAATTACCTTTCACCGAGATGTTGAAGCTTAACATTTCGGTGAAAGATGATTATAGGTCAAACTATGGTTAGGCCTAAACTACGGGAGTCGAAAATAATTGGCAAGCCAACCGCACAAAACAAATAGGCTTATTTCATTCCGCTGTACAAGCTCTCTTACTTTACGCATCTGAGACCGATCGAGTCCTTAGTACACAAAGGATGACTCCACGACCGACTTAAAAGTTAAAACAGCTGGACTGGAGTGATCTACACTGTGGTTATTGTCGATAACGATGAGGCTAATCTGGCCAGACGCGATGCAGTCCTCATTTGAAATATTGTGCATGTACCAGCCACTTTATCGCGCACAACGCATGATAATTAGTCGGACTGTCTCACAGTGCCAGTAGGCCTATGTACAGAGCAGAATTATTATTAAGTGGTCGAGAACCGCTGGTAAAGATCGATCAGCACGTAGTCGGTAGGAACGTACGCTGTTGATGATCAGAGCATACAAATACAATGCTGTCGTCAGACACATACCTACCGCAGCAGCTCACAGCTATACCGCCGCAGGACGTAGGTACTTCGCATTCTCATTTATTGCGGCGTTTAGTACGTGTCCTGTTCGTTTGATGCGACGCCGCCTACCGACCCGCCACGCATGTCGGCGTGCGCTGCAGCTAGGTCGTCGCTGATGCTACTGTTCTATAGTTAATAGTCGTAAGCGCTCTTCCGGCGGGCGCGGCGCGGGCTCTACCTAGTTTCACTCACCAATAGACTGATTTTTCATTTTATTTCGTTCAGTATGTCGTAGAACGGTCAGCAAAGTGAAAAAACTCAGCTACAGCTTCGTGTCCGGCATTCAGTCTGCTGGAGTAAGTACGACTGCTTTGTGTCGTCGTCGTCGGCCAAGTGCCGACATTATGGCATTATGCGGCCGTCCGCCTAGACCTACACAGCCCTAACGTCGAAGCTGACCTTTAACCTTACTTTTGCCCTATTTATGGCACGCTTACGCCTGTTACGGTTTTATGCGTGATTTTATTTTTGAGTTATGGAACTTGTGCGTGAAAGGCAGACAGACAGACAGGCGGGCGAGCAAGACCCGCGATGCAGCCTAGTAGGACGGCTGCATAATAACGTAGATCTAACACAGGCAACAGAGGCAAGTTCTGCGATGCGATAGGCAAAATCTGTAGTATAAAAAAGGCTTTTGAAATTTTATGAAATCAATTATGTTATCAAAGTTTTTGTAAAATTTTGATATTAGTCTGATTCGAATCCACGATCTCTTGATCGTGAGTCAGACGTTTTTACGGTAGTCTGTTACGCCGGTCAAGTTAACTATTAACAGTACATGTAAATGTGTTTGTCTACAGCGATGAATGCCGCATGACAAGCGCGAGATGCAGATACGGCGACGAAAAAGGCGCCGCATGACGTCATCGTTCACGATCCATTGATCCAGTTGAATGCGTGCCATGAACTTCTTGAACCAATGGCTTATTGTCATTTTCAGCTTGCTGACCGCTCTCACGCATACTGCTCTAACATTTCGACTCAAATGTAAGCCTTCCCCGTGCTGAGTTTTTGGCAGACTGTTAAGTCGAGTCTTTGGTACGATGTGTCGTCTGTCGTCGTCTGTCTTTAACGCATCCATTGTGGGTAAACGGTAGATTCTACCGCAAAAAATATTACACGATTAATTTGTGCGGTGTCACCGTTTTTCGCATGCAGAATTTCAGTTATCCAGTGCAATGAGAACATTTTCAAATTTGGGGTTGAACAGAAGTGGAAAAATGTGCGTTTTCAGCTCCCCAGTGGGGTGCGGAGCTGAACAGAGACCCGGCCGCAAACGCATGCTTTTGCGCATTTCTGTCTCTCAAAACATATCTTGTGGCAACATTTTAGTCGTTTGTGCGCAGTGCAAATGATTGTCTTTCGTTGATTTGTCAAGTGAAAAAAATTCCCAACATTTCCGGAGAGCAGAAGACGGGGGTGTTGAACCCGTTAACTTCCTGTTTCTTAAACACGGCGGTAAACTGAGAGATGAGCGGTGTGACTGAATGTATCTATCAGACGAGCTGCGGGACCGTCACATCCCGGGCGGAGTGTACGTCGCCGGCGTAGACGACTGGCGTGATTGCATTGACTCGTGCCATTTGCCTTGCACCGCAGTCGACTTCGATCAGAACGACCTGTCCTGCTGGCATCACCACGGCCCAGCCGCCTGTTCACAACGCAAGGTCTACCAGCCTGGTGTCAACCATTACCGTACCGTCGCCTGCCTGACACACCATCGATCACCCACCATCTCCGGTCTGTATGTTTGTGAACATTGATCTTAAAACAGCAGCGTAGTGCGCGTATTTGCATGCACTTATCATTGAATCGGTATGTGCTTATTTAACAAACAGAAAAAAATTAACTTTGCCGGATAACTTCTGGTAAAGTCAATATATTGTGCATAACTTTAAAGCACAAATTCACGGAACCGGAAGTGGCAGTAAATATATGTTGCAATTAAAATTTTATTGTGTTTATAACTTTATGATGAAGATCACACTGAAGAGGCGGGCCAAGAGGCGAATGCCTGTGCCCGCTGATCATCTGTACGTCTAAGTAATGCGGCCCATGCAGTAGCGTAATCAGTGCTGTCATTTTGCGTTATCTGACTTAAAACCATATGTCAGAAAGGACGAAAATTACATAAAAGCTATTAGCTTTCAGCTGCTTGAGTCGTTAACGGCAGCGAAAAAATGTCTAGCAAACAGTTAACTTTTTCTGGACACGGTGTAATTTGACAGTGTGTGTATGCCAGATGAGACGTCGTATGCGTCGGTTGTCAGACACTTATACACGGCGCTGTACTGTTATTGAAATGTTAAGACGAGTCGCGACTGGACGCAGCCAGCGGCAACGACGTGCGGCAGTTGCACACGACAAACTCTCAACACTCTCGTCTTCCGTCCAGCGCTCGTCGTCAGCGTCCCATCGGCACCTCACAGCTGGTCGCGCTACGAGCTCACCGTCACGGCCCACCACCACCACCGCCACTCACATGCGGCCGTCCCGTCCTGCCGCCGAGTGGCGCTAGGATCGTTGGTGGCGACGAGTCGCGAGCTCGCAGCTGGCCGTGGCAGATCGCTCTGCGCAACCGGAACGCTCGCAGCTCGCGCTGTGCCGGCTCGCTGATAGCCGCTCAGTGGGTCCTCACCACCGCTCACTGTGTCGACCAGTTAGTATGGTCTTCAGACTGCATCTCTGTCGTAAAACACAGCATCATAGGCAAACGTCGTCGTCGTGGGTTAAGAAAGTTGGGGGCAGGAAGTGGCAGTTTTCCGATTGATAAACTGCTGGAGTGGAGACTTGCGATAGAGGAGTTTAATGGCGCTCAAAATTTTAATGTTGCTCCTAAGTTTCCCGAAAATAGGGGATTTTCGGCCTTGAAGTGTACGTACTTTTTCGAAGAAAATTCTCCGACAAGAAAAATTTTTATCCTCCTGCCACGAAGCCACTGACTGCGTCTTTTTGACAATCCAACGGTTTACGGTCTAATTGTCATATGTCATTAAACCAGTGTATCGTAGACTAAATTAAGCAATATAGTATAGCCTATGTGTCGTTCTTCGCTTTTGTTGTGTTTTTGTTTTGTTTTGTGTGTTCGTGTGTATTTGTACTGTCCTTTTTTACGCACGTTTGATGCGTATATCGTTCATCGTATAATCGTAAGTGGACTGGTGGAACACAGAGACCTGACGGCGAGGAACTGGCTGGTGCTGACCGGCGCACACGATCTACTGGCCCTCGAACCTCACCGAGTCGCTCACACGGTCGGCCGAGTTTTCCTACACCCGGACTTCAACCTGGACACGTTCGACAGCGACGTCGCGTTGCTCCGACTTAACTCGCCAGTCAGCTGGTCGTCGACCGTCAGTCCTGTCTGCCTGCCGCCACCCGACTACGAGTTCCACGCGACAACGCAGTGCGTCATCACAGGATGGGGCGTCGCAGGTAGGCCTATAGACTTTCTTCTTCTTCTTCTTCTTGATGGCGAACTCCTGTCAGAGCGTAGGCCTATAGCCGTACTGATGCCAAGTATCTCTGTCGTTAGCTTTTTATCGGTGCATAATGCTAATTAACGAACTGCAAAGTCTAAGGCCTCTTAGACTTTGCAGTTCGTTAATTAGCATTATGCATTGATCAAAGTTACCATCTTAATTTACAGATTTTATTAACGTTTCGGCACTGGCATCTGTGATGTCACATGAAAAATAGTATAGGGCTAAATTACGTTTTTTTTCGGTAGTATTTTTAATTTTGGGATTTCTTTCTGCATTGAAATACGTAAAACGTAAAAGTCTATTACTAGATGTATAATAAGGTCCACGGGGCGCTGCATGATCTCCATTTCCTTAGCCATCAGCCACACAACAGTGTACAGTCTACACTGCGAGACAACGCATACGGAGCTAAAACCTATAGAAACCTAAAAACCCAAATAAGATCTTTAAAACGTAAAAAACTATAAAACCTAAAAAATTCAGACAAGCTATATATAGGTTTTCCAGCCATGTTTTATGTACAGTATAAATGAATGTCATGATGCTATACAGCTGGCGGTAGGCGACCTCTGAAGCAGGCCAGCATCCCGCTGGTACCGATGCAGGTCTGCAGACGACGAGACTGGCTCGGCGCCGAGTTTACTCTGACCGATCGCATGATGTGTGCCGGATATGAACACGGAGGCGTCGACACTTGCCAGGCATGTCTCGATCTCAAGGTTTCTTTCCAAGAGCCTAGGAAAATTTATTATCTTAAGAATAACCTAGAGAAGGATGCGCGTTTTTGAAACACCTTAGGAAATTATCCTTAAAAGTTGTTCAGAAAAATTCTTAGGAAAGTTTTGACAACGTCGACTCATGCGTCTGTGTCATTTTCATCATTTTGTTTTACGGCTGCGTTCGTTCCGCCTATTTCTAACACTGTGTCTGCAATGATATAACGAGTTGGTAAAGTCACGGGTGCACTCTAGCGTGACCAAACGAATGTCCATGTAGGCCACACGACCGACCGTCGACTGCCATGAAATAAGTGTCGGTTAAACCACTGCCTAGAGTAGTATAAGTTCGTTTAACACTCACTTATATTTATATACCACTCCAGACCGTGGTCTTCAGTACGTGCACGCTTGGTCTTCCCTAGCTGTTGTGCTTCCAGTACGTGCAGTTTTTGAAGACTATTAATATTTTACCAGGTAGTAAGTGCAGCAGCATTATTTATAAGCGTATGATCAATCACTCGTTTATCGTAATTTTTTTTCAAGATTGTACGAGTAAATTCTTGTTGAAATTCATCTATATTTGACAAAAATATCGGGCAAGAGTTTTATGTCTTGTTTTGTTTTTATAGGCCTACTAATTATAACTAGGTCTATCTAAACACGGTACAATGTTAATAATAATGTGGCGGTTTGTTTGACTGCATGAAGGGAGACTCGGGAGGCCCGCTGGTCTGCTACGTCAACGATCACTGGGTGCAAGCTGGGGTTACTTCTTTTGGACGTGGGTGTGGTCTGCCACATAAGCCCGGAGTCTACGCCAAAGTATCCAAGTTCATCCGATGGATTCAAGGCATCATCAATCGATACTAGACAAAACTTGTTCGTTAGGTTGATTCAGATTGTGCAGTGCAGAATGATGTCAGTCATGCAGACATCACTCTACTGTGAATAGACAAAATAACATTATTTATTATTTATCATTAACCCATTAGTCCAACCGTATGACTTATCAGTCAAACTAAGAACTAACCCACCCAATCGCGTTGAAGCACGAGCCATTTTCACAAAGTTCACACTGATTTATATTTTCGTCATTCGTCTCAACAAGAAATGAGAAGCGAGAACTTCAGTCACATTCAGTGGCTGTGACAAAAGATAGTATTCAGTACCTTAATATTTTATTTTCAGCCAATGCAGAGGCTTCAGAATGAAAAAGATATAAGGATGACATGATTTGAGGGCTATACATGGCAAATGCATTCAAACCCGACAAGTGATTTGACAGGAAATTCAAATGTCGAAAATATTAACAATTTTGGTCTCAGATAATGCAGTATCTATTGCTGATACCGTAACACATACACCGTGTTCGGAAAAAAAGTCTATGGTTTTTTTCAACATATCTTTGTCAAACCTTAACATATTTTCATAATTTTTTGCACGAGTCGTCCTGAATATTCACTTTATTAAACTGTTAAGAAATTTTCTCTTTACATTCCCATGTCAGTACCTAGAGCTGACGTAATTATGACGTCATCAAAAAGCCGTTTTTATTGCGTCCGAGGTAAAAAAGCTAACAGTGTTTCGGTTAATAACTTTTAACAAAATTAAAAATATGTTTATAATTTTTTGTAGGCAATATTAAAAAAGCAACATGCAACTGACAGTTTACTGATAGTCCACTTCGCCCAAATACTGACGCCATTTTACCGTGTAAAATAAAGCACTGTCCGTATTCTTACTTTACTCCGCACCGAAATAAACAGAAATGCAGAAAAATAGGCGACTTTAGCCTGTAGCTGCCTAAGTTGCCATCGACAGTGACAAAACTTGCTATTAACCAACTTTTGAGTCAACAACTTAATTACAAATGTTACGAAATGTACACTACCGCGACGCTAACGCAGGCTGCAGAAATGACGCTGCCTGCTGATAACGGCTGCTGCACAATGACGTTCCCGTACTGCACGCGACGGCCACGCGTTAACACGGCGAAGAGCCTGACTAAAAGTTAAAAATTTTGATAACAATAATTTATTTCTAAGCCATCAATCTCTGAAGTTTTTTCTACTGCAATTTTCTTTTATCAGTTTTCCCGTTTTAGTATTGCAGAGGCTCATTTAGACGTTATCTTTCCGCAAAAATGGCATTTTCGATGACGTCACGACTAAATTAGCTATACTTAATGAGAAGTAAATTTTGAAGACAAGTCTTAGATGCTTTTAGTAAAGCGCATCATTGTGATAATGCGTGCCAAAAATTATAGAAAAGTAAGTTTAAATTTGTCTTAGTTATTCAAGAAAAAGTGTACTCTTTTTCCGGACACGGTGTCAATAAACTTGCATAACAACACAAAAACTGTGTATCCCCACTTCCACAAGAAACTTGTATATAAGTCTACATGTGCGAAAGAGAGAGACAGTTTACGTACTCTCCAAAACGAGAAATATATAACAAGTGTTTTTCTTGTACAAATTTTTTTTCCATCGAACAAACAGAATGCAGGTCCAACTTTGAACTTCCCATTTTACACATCACCGGCAAACGGCGCGTCAAAGTGTGCGCTGACCTTTTTCATCATAGTTCTTACTTTTTACTTTTGGTTTAAATAATAATAATTATTATTGAACATTAGTTTCCTTGCCTTCCTTAGCCTATTATTTTAAAGCTATTATTTGAAAGCAGCAACGATGCCGACTTTTGCGACAAATACCACCATAGTGTGGTCTGTCCTTCTGTTCTTCTGTCAGACTCGAACACCCTGCAAAAGTTTGACGTCAGGAGACACCATTTGGCAAGTAACACTGTACAGTACGAGACAGGGGCCCGGGTTATATAATGCTTTATGTTTCTTACTGTAGGAAACGCAAATGCTGTCATGATTAGGTTACGGTAGTCCTCCGTGACGGTGATGTAAATTTGAGACGTTTTTTTTCTGGCCGACTTGACAGCGGCAAAGCCTATCATTTGTTAGATGGTCGGTGCATAGGCCGAAGCAATTATGACTGCCTTTCCATAATATTAGAGGTAGGTCTGACGAGGCCATTAATGATCACTAGCCTACACCGCAAATTTACTGCTCAGTCTGCCAGCTATGTGATATTGAAAATCGGCAAGCATTTGATGTAGGTACGATTGTGACATTTCTGAACGACCATTCTGTAGACACATTCATAGTGTTTTTCATTGTAATCTGTTGTTTTATCGTGAACTAGTGCTGCAGATTTAACGTAAGTGAAGTGACTCAGGTGACAAAAAGTAGCTGAAGTAGAGATGATCGCGGCAACGAGAATCCCACAGGAATGGGACAAAAAACAAGTCAATTCTGGGAATTTTGACGGCAATGAAAATAATTACTTGCGCCTTCCATCTAATGCCCTTGTGTAATAAACTTTATGCAGGCCTCTAGACATAGCAAAATGGAACTGTGACACTCTATCCCATTCACATTTACTGGGTTTGTGACTTGGATTAGAATGTGAATGGGATAGAGTGTGGATGTTAAGAAGCATTTCTGGTCATCTCTACTGCAGGACTTCAAGGCTACTTTTAGCAATAATACATGTGTGCATGAAAATGACGTTGTATTTTAGCTCTTGTGGGCCCAAAGAGTTGCAGCCTACAATTGGATCTGCTGAAAGCCACAATAAAGTTAAACTACTTTGCCTACTGTTGCACAACGGCTTTTACATTCATAGTTTCGCTAAACTAATGGCAAACTTTTTAGTTAGCTAAACTAGCATGCAGAATGTTAAAAATGTTCAGTTCCAACTGTGTACTATAAATTGCAGTAGTAACGAATGCATCAAACTTTATGGTTATCACAATTAGCACTATTATGAAACCTGAGATACGCACAAAATTCCACACACTCACACAAGTTTGGACTAGACTGTCTAGTAAAACTTTTCATTTGCAACAACTAAACAACAAATTTGCCTCGTGATTCCAAGTTTATGGCGGAAAAAGCAACAAAGATCATATTCGGTCCAAGTTTTGGAAACCACAAATGCATATATCTGGGAAAAGAACGCATCATTTCTAATACAAGTTTCTGGTAACACTTCAATCAAAACATGTAGGAGGTCTAAAAGCCGTTGGCAAAAATGTTTTAGAGTGCAAAATGCAAAATTTCTAGATGCAGCTTTATGTAAAATAAGTGTAAAATAGAATGCAAAACTCTTGCATACAGAACATGCACGTAGACCAGTGATTTTCAACCAGGGTTCCGCGGAACCCCAGGGTTCCGCGAGCATCTGCCAAGGGTTCCGCGGCTCGTCAGTAAAAAATAACCTAGACTAGCGTGCGAAATTACGTCAGAACAAGCCATAGAAGTACTATGCACCGAATGCTTAGTTTCAAATTAGTGCTTCTAGTCGTCTGCTTTTGCATACAGTGTTGAATATTGTTCATGTTGTTAACAATGAGACACGTCTTTTGCCTGCTGCTTTATCGTCAGCATTTCAGGGTTTTGCCCCAGACTCCCACATTCAGGTTTTTTTGCCTCTCGACTCCGCTTGGGACATCGTTCCCCAGACACCCTGAAAATTCCACTTTGCCTACGCCATTAGACTCACGGATCATTTCATGCCATGGGGTTCCGTGAGTGATTTTGACACTTATGTAGGGTTCTGCTGCAGCAAAAAAGTTGGAAAACACTGACGTAGACAATGATTCAGCATTAAAGTACAAAAATTAAAGTACAAAACTACCAACATAATTATGACATAACTAAAATATTCGATCAAATAATATGGACAAAATAATTGAGGCAGCAGCATTCTCCATTATGCATCACAGCAGAGTTAACTTAATGTTAAAATACACTACAGTCCAACTGGTAATCCATAAGCTGCATAGAGCCGTGAATAAAACTATGACGTGGCACACACAGCTAAACAGTTGGACTGCACAGGGAAAAACACCGAGTTCCTAATAACAGGATAGAGCACTTTCCAACAATCACGGGAAACTTACTATCGATCCTGCAGTGCCTATGATCCTTTGTACATAATTACATGTCCAACTCAATCCTATCCAACAAGATAGACTTTACCACGATGACCAGAAAAGTTTAGCCCATCTTTGACCAGGGGAGATAAACTCTAAACTTTCAACAAAAAAGCAAATCAATTCTTGCTCAACCATGCACGCCCCATGCAAATTCTGGAAAAAAATACAAAAGAGAGCAATACTTCTGAGACATCTTGTTAAATGACAAACAACAGAGATTTTAATATAACTTTGTTCAAAATCAGTGCATGTAGGCCTAACAATAAAAAATTCATGTTGTGTAAAAATTCATGCAGTTTTTACTCATGCTCTTTAAGTCTAGCAGGCAGTCCTGAGTCCTCAAGCACAAGTATAACAATAATATAAAATAAACACAAAAATAATGCAAAAAAAGTAGCGACATGTCTGCATATTTTATTACATAACATGGGCAAATAAAAGGGTTCGCTGCAAATAATGCACAGTGTTAAATTACAGATCATAACAATCCAAAATTAGCTACAACGACAAAATTACTCATAGAAACAACTATATCGAGTACAAAGAGTCAAACGCAGACATCGTGTAACAGCATTCAGTCTACACTGAACGACTTTAAACCTGATCCAAATGGTCTAGTATAAAACAAAAATAGCCTGAATCAACACAATTTGCATACATAATGCTGTGCTTGACCAGACTGGGCTGACGTAATGTCCTTTATCATTATTTCACTATTAAGTAGCATCAATTAGCATTTACCTGAGAGCCAAGTTCTCTTGGTTGGGAAGTAATAGTAAACACATTACATACACTGTCTAAAAATTATAGTATGCTACCAGCAAAAATCCATGGAAAATGGTCAACTGGTCATGCATAAAGCCAGGGTCGATAATTCTGTTCTGATAAGTGGGGCATCTAAGTATATCGCTGGCTGACTTGTGTAAGGTCCACAGCTGCATAAAATCATCCTTGACTAACACAAGTCCAGATTCAACAGCATTTGAGCAGCACTTGGTTTACAGCCACAGATTACGATAGACGCAATCTGATAAACCAATCTCGAAGCATGTATTGTAAAAACCTGAACAAATTATCAGACCAGATGAAGGATTTGAAGCAAGGGTGAAGCACGCTGGTTCAAGCACAGCACAGACTAATGGCACAGCAAGCTAGCTACTGTTATCACAGAACTGTGTCATTCGAAATTAGACCTGCAAGTCGGGTCGATCAAGTCAACTAAGTCGACTTGGGCCTTCCGAGTCGGGTCAAGTCGGTCTGTAGTAGCGTCACCGTCAAAATTTTCTGGTGCCGTTGGTTTCATTACAAGTCACTTCAAGTCGAGAAGTCGACTTGACCAAAAATCTTGCACCTAGCAGTTCTCTCAAACGCGGCTAATGATAATTTTGCGCTTTAAGGTGAATAAGGCAATTTGCAACATACTTCAGTAACTGTTATATAAAATGACGGTATACCTATTAGGTAAATGGATTATTGAGTTTCAACGCTTCGCACAGCCCTAATTCATGTAGATGACGTAGAGGACCATGTGTGAATCAGCCTAGTGTGAATGATGTAATTTCCGTGTTGTTGTTTCCCTTGCAGTAGACTGCTGAAATTTTGGATGCCTAGATTTAAGACACAGGGCTAAGTATTAATGTAAAAAGTTTTTCCATAAGCCCTAACATGCAGTTAGCCACAATTATGGCCAACATTCGTTACAGACGGACGAACGGACGACAACAATGCCAAAGACGTCGTACAGCATAGCTGTATCGCGTCAAAAACAGTCACATAACACACAATTTTTAGACCTAACTGTTTGAATGGACTTTTATTCAAGAAATGACAATAACAAAAAGACGTCTGCCGAAAGAATAAAACACTTTATACAGTATACATACAGCGTTCACGCAAGTTCATCGCAACTTCTAAACGTCTCAAGTCGTTTGAAGTCGACTTCAGTCGACATGCCGCTGCCAAGTCAAGTCAAGTCGAGTCGGATGTGCTCAAGTCGACCGCCGTCGACTTGGGGTCATTTTATCCTCAAGTTGGGTCACGTTTCTGTACCTCAGCGACTTGCAGGTCTGATTGAAATATACACACCATATGCTGCCCTTCCTAGTTTTAACATTAACAATTAAGCGTGGGAAGTTAAAGCTGTTAATACACTGTGTCTCAAAAAATGTCCCACTTTGTAACTTTCCATATCTTTGACAAATATTAACCGATTTTTGAAATTTTTTCACTGGTACACTCTTCAGACAATTTGCAATAAAGCAGTTATTGAATATCCCACCACGTCGTAATTGCGTCGCCACACTACTTTGTGAAATATAAATGCAAGAAAAAACTAGCAATACTAGGCAACAAGCATGTTGGAAGATGAAAGACACTTCAGACCAAAATCGTGACAAATGATCTGTACAATGCTACGCTGTATTAGACCTGTCTTTGTGGATATCTAGCGTGTTATACGGTGTGTTTGTTTCTGGCCTTTGTGGTTTAGTAGGGCTACCAGTTCATCCACAGTGATCACGTTCTCTTCAGTACGTGCATGCTTCAATCTGCCACTCTCATGCCTTTGTTCGGCACTACCTGTTGTCCAAATCTTTTTAGTAACATGTCCCAATCCTTCTCTGTTTCTGTTTATCTTCAAGAATTTTGCCAGTATTCTTTGCAAACTGCATTTTTTGAACTCCTAAAAGTTCTTAGTTAAAGCCTTGTCCCCATTACTAAATGCACGTTACATTATCAGTGTGTTGTCACTGCATAAAAATTTTTTTTTTTACAATAATATCATCTGCTTTTGTTTAGAAACACAAAAAATGTATCAAAAACTAAACATTATTAGCTAGTAATATAAAAATTGTTGGAAAATTGTTTCTACAAAATAATTTTTGCATATATATTACTAGCATTTTAAACATTTTTGACAATTAAAGTTTCACATGGTAGTGCAAAGATGCAGTTAAGGTGTGGTGTGATGTTTAATAATAACACTACTGCTACTTGTCCACAAAGTGTGCCAGTGAAAAAATTTTGAAAATCGGTCAATATCTGACGAAGATATGGACAATTACAAAGTGGGACGTTTTTTTGAGACATAGTGTATATGAAGTTAAAAAAATAATAAAATAGCAACACTTTTGTAGGGAAATCACTAATTCAAAGTCCTTTATTGTAATACAAGTGCAAATCATTGGTCAGCTGTTGAACTTCTGGCTCAAGCTGATCTCGACGAATCTAAACACAAGAATCAAACAGTACAATTCAATTGCTCGAGGAATGAAACTTGTACTTATGTACAATGCAGAGCTTTCCTTCAGAAAAACTGCACAAATTTTTAGACAAAATGGATTTTTAACCATTTTACATTTTAAAACAATGCTAGCACCAAAGCATATAGTCCAGCATATAGCAAACTATGGTGATGGAAAGATCACATCAACCACTACATCAGATCAACAAAACAGACGTGTTGTATGACTGAAATATTGTCAATCCACAAACTGTAGCTTTTTGGCTTCTATGACAAAAACTTTATCCTGTTCCTTAGTAATAAGATGACTTTAGGCCTACACTTGGATCTGCTGCATCATACAAAGCAGCAGAAAAACGCTATTTAAATAATACATATTAATCACTAAGTACATGCAGAAGACAATAATACAACATAGTAATACAGAAATTCAATAAGCAATTAATGTTGACGCATTCAAGAAAATAAAATTACAGTTTCTAATATTAAAGTAATGACTACACTATGACTACACTAAAAGAAGCATGTAGAAGGGAAATGTTGGCTATGATTGTGCTACATACTGAGGACTTCTGTGGAAACAGAGCAATAGCAACTGGCAACGCGAACGCAAATGACAACGTAGTCACGACGGCATTGAACGGAAGATGTAAACGTGGTCGGCGCTTCAGCAGCTGTGTCCTAACCGCACAGCACAGCCAACCACATGCAGTAACAAACGTACCATGTATCATACACCTTAACAACTTACACTAATCAAAAGCATGTAGATGCAAATGACATGAAATGTAACGAGATAAAATGCCTATTGACGACAACAGACGGCAAAAAAACTCACAGATTTCAATTTGCTCCTCTAACAGTTAGCTGACTAGTTTCTGTTTTTCCACAGTAATTACAGTACACCATGTTTCTGTTCTAGATGTGCTATCATCTTTTGCAGATTACTTCACTTTTTTGCAAACTGAGTGATATGCCACAAATTCAGCCACTGACTAACACACTAGTAAAGATAAAGGTGCCATACCCCAACTGGGGTGTAGGCGGGGTGCTCATCTCCCTTCCTTAGGCGTTTGAGCCCGTAGGTGGATAAACCACTTGAGTACGTGACGCAAGGCCAGTGCAACGCCAGACCTACGGTTACCTTCCCAGCCTCGGGGCATCGCCGCCCTTTGACCGGTACCAAATTATACTGCTTGGTGAACAGAGGCACATGTGTGAACAACTTGCCTAAGGTCATTACCCGGCAGTGACCTGGTGCGGAGTCGAACCTGTGCCCCTGAGTGACCTCAGGATTACAAGTCCGGCACATTACCGTTAGACTACCGAGCCACACAACAACTTTTGACTTTTATTACAAAAACTTTATCCTGTTCCATAGTAATAAGATGGCTTTACAGCTTACACTTGGGTCTGCCACATCATACAAAGCAGCAGAAAAACGCTATTTAAATAATACATATTAATCACTAAGCTAAGTACACGCAGAAGACAATAATACAATACAGCTGACACACTGCACTATTAAAATTTTACCAACTTATTTATTTTTTATTTATCACCAGTAAAGTTAACACCAGATAGCAGTAGATATCCTATTATGGCTCACAGGGCTATTTGCAGTCTTCTGTATAACAAAGCCGATAAACAAAAAAGTCAACAGCACCTTGAAAAATGCTGGATATACAACAGAAATATCACACAAAATTTACACCGTAACAGCATGAGTTGTATAATATGGCTTGTATGTACCTTTCCAAGAAAGTCATGATGATTGGTGGCAGCAGAAGAATAGGAGCTGGAAGAAGCATTCGAGTGAATGCGGTTTCCTTCAATGCCTTTGCAACACACACACACAAGTTACAATTACTACAGTAGCAAAGAACATTCAACACTTGTCATCAAACTGCCATCAGTGAAAGCAACACAACTTCTTTGAAATGATATGGCAAAATTTCCAGATACTATTACAAATATCTTTGCTCATCACATTTTAGCAATCATATTCAGTGAAAAGAAATAAACAATTATTAAATATGCTGTGAAAGTATCAATGTATGTATGCTAATAAAGTACTTTCTATGGAAAAAAATCAGTGCTGTGGTAACATTTGTCACATCTGAAAACGTGTTCTAAAATCTCACACTACAACGACTCAATATATATGGTGTTTCATAAAAAGCACCCTTTTTCTTTCTTTCATAATTCAGTAAAATGATGATAAATTTACACAAAATTTTCACCAGATGTAGCTGAAAAAATACTAATTCAAAATCGTTGGACACTGTTAGTTAAATATTCTTTGCTAGTCGTGACGTAATGCTAACGTCATAGTGTGCCACGAGTACAAACTGGCTTGTCATAACTGGTGCTGGCAGACTTGCTGAATAGCTACCCTGCATCGATAATGAACTTTGCTTTGGACGTTTTTTGTGGATACAATGTTCAAAATTCAACAGTTTGTCATCAATGAAAAAGCAAAGCAATCACTTTCACACACTTGTGGGAATAGCTTAACTTTTACACCTTCCAGCAAAACAGTGCACCAGCACACACCGATTGTGAGACAGTTGAGTTTTTGGATTGCGAGATGCCTGATTTTATGCCGCAATGTTGCTTAGTGCTGATACGATGAACACTTTTCATCAGTGAACAAGAAAAAGTTCACCATCGAAGTAGGTAATTAGCAACTGATAGCACCAGAGCCAGTTTGTACTCACGACACATTATGACATCAGTGTAACATCACGACTAGCAAAGAATATTTAACTAACAGCCAAATTTTTTTGTTGAAATGTTTTGAATTTGTATTTCTTCAGCTACATCTGGTAAAAATTTCATGCAAATTGATCATCATTTGACTGACTTATAAAAGAAACAAAAAGGGGGTGCCTTTTTATAAAACATCATGTACAGTAACAGCTGTAATACACAACATACCTTCAATCCAGCAGCCCGTGAAGTGCCTATTACTTGTTCATTTTCATTGACAACTTCAATGCCTTCATACAACTCATTGTAGCGCATCAGAACTACGTTGCAAGTGCTTGCCGTTGCTAAAGCACACACACACACATTTAACGAACTAAAAATTTCTGTATCAACTCTGTTATATTAGAGCCTTGCCACGAGAAACATTGCACGTATTTGTATGTGTATTTAACTTTATGCAGCAGCATAGAATAAACAAAAAAATATTCACAATTGTAACACATTTACGCGTCTGTATTAATAACCAGTTTCCAGATATACCCAAGTTAGGCTACACAAGTACAAGACTGCAAGTCCGAGTTTCCATTCATGCTGTTCACGAATTGCTCACTGCAGCAGTTAACCCATGCTTGTTCAGAATCTGTATCAATGTGAACAGCCACTACTGGAATTAGAAATAAAAATAAAATCAAACCCACAAAGATAAGTTCGGGTTCGGTTCGGTTACTGTTTGGTTTGATTTGGGTTCGCTTAGTGTTAGTGTTGGTTCGGTTCGTTCAGTTTTTTCTTGTCTACAAATTTTTCCTAAAGAGTGCAAAATTCTCGCATGAAAACCCCATTTTGCATATATTTATTCGCAAAACTAAAATTTTAAGCATCCATAATCTCTTCTCTCGCAAGTTTGCAGCTGTGAGTCAGAATTCTGGCGCAAATTTGCATTTTCCGTCAAAAAATTGCCACTCCCTGGCCCACTTACACTTTTCAACCTACGATGTTACATATGTTTTGATCGACTAACTGACTATATACTGATTTGTAACAGAAGAATTATTATTGTTGAGAACATCAAGGATGGGTGTCTCGCATTTCGACATCAACGTTCAAAAAGAGCTGTTTGCATCAGCAGACATATGGCATATTAAGTGAGACCATTTTTGACAATTTTTGGTAAATTTCTGTGTCTGCAGTAGTACTAGTGGCACTGCTGATAGCAGCAAAAGACGTAGATATTAAAAGTAAAAAATGTAAAAAATATTTACCACCCCCATCCTTCCTATTTTTATGCGCGAAAGCAGCTACTGCTTTCAGCGCATCTTAGCCATCGCAATTGTGTCTGTCCGTCATACACTGGCTCTCGATTGGCGCCGAATTCAATGACCTTGAATGACCTTGAACACCAAAATAGGGGGTTAAATAGGGGGTTTTATGGATTTTTTGGCTATTTCGGGCTGCGACACAAGTCTATATCATTCATAAGATGGCGCCATGGAACTATCATTATGCGATCCAGATAGAGAATTTGGTATTTGTATATTAAATTAGCGTAAACACCCCAATTTTCAGCTAAACTACTTAACTGGAACTACTATAGGCTTTGGTGCATCTCGTGAGCATTAGCTCAAATTTCTTGTTTAAATGGCTGCAACCAGAATAAGAGGATTTTGTCCTTAAACCTAAGTGAACTAACCGACAGCAGGAAATGGCACAAACTTCTGTACGATGAGTTTGACTGCAGGACTCATGGTGCTGGCTCGGCGAATCAGCAGACTCAGGCTCACCTGCACGGCATACGCAGCATACAGCACACCTCATGAAGGGCTTCCTCCATCGGTCAGCCGAAGGATGCGCCCCAATACGCAGGGTGAGATTTAGGCAACTGGTCGCTGATGTTTGCATCCATCAGTGGCCAGATTAGCGCCAGCTTGTTCATTTAGCAACCATTTTGTACCAAATTTTACGTTCCAATTTGCCGTCATTGTTTGAACTGCACTAAACCTGGTCAGTCAATTCTCAGAAATGTGCTATCCAGTATGAATTCATCAGAGCCGGCGGAAGGGCAGCCCGTACCCTCCAGCCGGGGGGCCTCACGTATGCTCAGGGGCTTCATGCTAGGTGTGAAAACAATTTTCTAGTTTAAAAAAAAATATGTTCATAATATAAAATGAATAAACATGTGAAAAGTTTATCCAAAGTGGACAAGTCTATTACTTTTCACTAGCACAGCACCCCCTGACCCGGGGTTCTACCTCTGAACCCCACTGGAGGCTCCACCCAGACCCCCTATTATAAGGGCCTCACACTTGTATTTGAGGGTGTAAGCCTCCAACTCTCTAAAGCCGGCACTGGAATTCATTGTTGTAAACGGCCAAACTGCGACTTTGGCATTTCACAAGGTACAGTGAGGTGAGCAAAATTATAGTTGTTTACTTTATGTCAAGTTTCTTCTAAATGTCACATGCCAAAAATTATTATAATCGGCAAATGTCTCACGGAGCTATTCAAAAATAGGCTAAGTGGCTTCTATTTTTTGGGACAGTGTAGTATGATGTGAACAATAGTGAGATTGTTGTTAACGTTCAACAAAGCAGACTCCAGAGTTGATGCACAATATGTTAAACGGAATCTAAATGGACAAAAGGGTAGGCAGACCGCACACGTTGCGATGCCGTATTGGATGCGTGACACATATAATGGGCTAACCCCACCTCCCAATTTAGAAGCAGAAATTTTCAGACAAATTTTGCCTCCCAGTGTTCAGGAAGCGCGGTAGAGCGGATATACCCAATGTGATGGGGCTTGGGCGTGTCCGTGCGAACGAGCCTGCCAGGGGGCGAAACCCTGCAGCGGACGATTGCCCTGCCCTCCAGTAGTGTCTAGTGTTGATTGGCAGACACACTTCTGCACAGATCAGCCGGCAGCTAGCAGCGATCTATGTGCAGACGTGTCATCCAGGGACACACGCATCCGATAGTACTAAGGTGCTAGCGCATATAGCAGCCATCTTCTCAGTCGAACAACTAATACCGGTGTCGCAGTTCAACCGCGGTAATTTCCTACCCTTTAATGTCGTAATGAGCTAGTATTAACAGCTGCTTGCCTTAATATTATATTGACCGCAAGTATATTGTGTGAACATAAATAACGTAACTCTGTTCGTAAATCACGACGTTATTGCCAGACAACGGTTTGCTGGCGCCCTCTGGCGATTACGTTTATAACAGTGATTAACGCGGAATACTGTTGGACGAGTGTGGCTAATTAATAAAAACCAATATCCTGTTACAATTTTTTTCAGAACTAAGTCCGGTAGTGGTCACAGACGAACGGAGGGAGTCAATTATTGAATTCTAGATTAACTTGCGTAGCCAACTGGCATTTTCAGATGCCAAATATCTCAAATTTGGCATTTTTCAAAGGCGTTTGGCTGTAAAAATGTTGGTTTCGAAGTTTGGCATGTTTTTGACATTTCTACGCGCGACAGCATGATGTCGCGCGTCTTAGCCATCGTCGAGGTGTCTGTCCGTCCGTCTGCCCGTCATACCCTTGAACCCTATCAAAACGGTGCAAGCTAGAATCACAGTCTTGTGGGCTGCCACAAGGACTCAATTAGTTTTTCATGCCAAAAATTTCATGCCCTTGGGTGAGGGGGTTCACCTTGAACGAGGGCATCACAGAGGGGTACCCCTTAGAAAAAAACGTTATTTTGCCGCTATTGGCTCGTCTATAGCCTATAGTGTGAAAACGGCTGCAGATAGGTACTGATAAGTTGCTTATCATAACAAGCACTGGTCACGGGCTTTTTCGTTTTATTAATTAACATTGATTACCTTGAACCCAAAAAGAGGGGTTTGGTTAACTTTTTCGCATTTTTGGCTGCAGCACACATTTCAAGGAGGCCTGTGTACGTGAGCATTAAAGAGGGGTACCCCTCTGAAATTGATTATTTTACCGATATTGGCTCATCTAGCATGAAAACAGTTGCAGATAGGCATAGACATGCTGCTATCATAAGAAACACTGGTGATGAGCTTTTTTGGGACATCCACCTCGATGACCTTAAACAACCTTGAACCCCCAAAATAAAGGATGTTAGTAATTTTTTTAGATTTTTGGCTGTGGTGCATACTTCAAGGGCAAATTGCGACGAAATGGCTGAAGACAGACCAAAAATGTGCTCAAATTACTTGTTTGTGTTTGTCATTAAAATTTATAATTTGGCAGACAGTGGCGTAGCCAGGGGGCGAACACCACCCCAACTTCAGTTGTGAATACAAAATTGCAAATTTGTGGAACAGGTTTTTATGACCAAACGTGTTTGCAGCCGAAAGTCCACTGGACAGTCCCCACTGGGGAGATACAGTGGGTCCCCTAGCTGATGTGGAGTGGGCTTAACCCTCACTACCCACTCCCCAAGAACAAAACCCCCTATGGATTTTAGGTATAACCAAAGGAAGGGATGGGGAAGGGAAGAGGAAAGCGGAAGAAAAGAGAGGCACAGATCGAAAAGGAAGAAAAGGAGGGAGAAGGGATGAGAGGGGGCAGCAGCGGGGAAGGAGGCAAGGCCCCCAGTTCACATTACTGGCTATGCCACTGTGCATGATGTATGGACTTTCTATGCTGAAATACAGTTTGATTCACCAACTGACAAATGACAATTTACATATACATCATCCAATGCTACGTTGTCTGATTTTACAAAACATAATTGAAAACTAGTCAAAGACTAATATTTCTGAAGCAAATCATTCAAAATGTTTGGCTAAAGTCAACTTCTTTTGTCCTAGCAGATATCATCAGTGAGCACATGATAGAAACTATCTTACGAAAACGTCAAGAGAACTGTGTACCTTAAAAATATTTTTTTAAAAATTCTGAAAGCAGATCAGAAAATATCTTGTGAAAATATTAAAGAAAGTGCTAACCTTGATTTTGGCAAAATGCAAAATAACAGCGGAAGAAAAATACGGCAAACATTTCGTCTAGTCGCAAGATAAACCAACTTCTATTTCGCCAGATGACAGCAACAGTTAAACAGATGACAGAGCTAGACAGATTGTTCTACCAAAAATTTACCAGACAGTATACTGCTAAGAAGATTTTGAGACCAGTCAATAAAACAGAATCAAATACATCATATTGTTAAGGCAAGAACTTTGTGCCATACATTATGTCTCACAGCAGTACACAGAAATGCAACAACTGAAAACAAGAAGCCCAGCTATCGCTAGGAAAAGCCGACTGTACCGCCTACGTCCAAAGCCCCGCGTCCGACTTTCAGTTACTGAGAGAATGCGATTTGTCATAGGTGACAGAGTTCCATGCACGCTGTGTTAATGGAACGCTGCTGTCAAAAGCTACAATTAACGCTAGTATAACACACGTCGTGTGCGGTTACATGTGGCCGTCTTGCCAGGTGATACAAACAGCTACAGTCATAAATAACACCAGAAATATTAGATGTAGGTTTCACAAATATTTCTCACAATAAAATGTTTTGCTAGTAAAGATGCGCTACAGCCTATGCAGTTCCTGTTGCAGTACTGACCTTCAAGGTCATTCAAGATCGATGATTTATATCTCATCTAAAACGGTGTATGCCACTTCCTATTAGTGATTAATAATAACAACGGCCCTATCTCTCACCATTTCCGAGATACCGCCATTTATAGCTTAAACGATTCCATTGAAAATTGTGGCCAAACCGCTACAGATAGAGACATGCTTACCATTGACAGCCTATATGAATTAGCCATCGCCCTATCTGACGGTACCATCGCCACCTCCTACGACTTACCGTTTAGCCACAATATCACAGGACTTGCATACCATAGTGTGTCATGACTCTTCAAGGTCATCCAAGGTCGTTGATTCTCATGTAATCTGAAAGGGCATGATTAATAGTAGATTATTAATAGTAAATTAATGCCTATTACTGATTAATAGAAAATTGGCCCAATTTCTCACTGTTTCCAAGATATGGCTGGTCTTCCATTGAATTTCCTACCCCCGGTACATTAAACCCCCAATTTGAAAATGTTTTCCTTGCTTTAGATGGCTAAAATTTTGCATGCCGAAGTTTCGCACGCACAGCTAATAATTCGTATAAAAAGTTTTCCTGTAAGACCTATCCACTAGCCAGGGTACATCCATTACAGATGAACAGACAGACAGACGGACGGACGGACAACTATGCCAATAGCTTGACCATTACTTAAGTACGGTCCGCTAATATACACAGATGGCTATTAGCTACCTACAGCAATGCCAACAGCACTTGTAACAGCTCCGCAGTAGCCAAGTACGAAACGTGAAACTGGCGTCTTCTGCAACAAACATAATTAACACCATTATTAGACAGCTATATCTAACAATGATCATATGCTAAAACGCAGACATGTTGACTGTTGATAACAGTAAGAAAGGCAAACAATTAAGTCCTTTTGTGTTAGTGAGTGGCACTAATATATCAGTTTTTCTAGGACTCAGCTGGGCACACAAGTGCTGATAGTAATTACCAAATTCTGGTTCTGGACAACGCATTCGAATATCATTTGAATACTTAGCAAATTTGGCTTAAAATGCCTATTCGCTGTCCACAAATCTTTTAAACATTATCAGTCATCATTAAAACAGAAGAAAAATGCAGTTCCTTGTACAACTTCTATGTTACATGAGCCATTACATGTTGAAACTGGTTCAGTTGTTTTAAAGTTATTGCTGTATGATACAGGAAGATAAAAGACAGGTACAAAAAGTAACAACAGCATTATATTTTACAGATTAATGGGGAAATCTACTGTGAACAGATTTTAACCAAATTTTGCACATTAAGAGATACGGCAAACAATCATGTCTACAAATTTACATGTCGAATAACTGAGGGGTGGGCAGTATGTCTATACATGATCTTGCCTCTAGTTCTCTACACAGTCATCACAGCTCAGCTGATGTCTATTGCACATTCGTTCAATGATTCAATGATTCAATGATGCCTGCGCACGTGGGTGTCAAAAAAGGGTACCCTTCTAAAAAGTGGTTATTTATCCACTGTTGGCTTGTGTAGTGTGCAAATGGTTGCAGATAGGCACAGACACGCTGACTGCTTATCATAACAAGCACTGACGACGAGCTTTTAGGAATGTCAACATCAATGACCTTGAATGACCTTGAGCCCTAAAAAATGTTGATTTTAAGTGATTTTTGACAATTTTTGGCTGCAAAAGACCAAAATTACCTGTAAACAGGAACTGTCATAAGCTCTTGTGCATCTCATGAGCATTAGCTCAGATTTTTTGTCTTGAAAAAATACCGTTTGCATCTAGTCTGTAATGCTGCAGTAACTCTGCTCCAGTTCTCCTGGCTACTATTTACTGAATGTGCCAGTTCGTTTTTTTATAAGTTGTTGTGAAATATTACACAACACGTCATGATATAAAGATAAAAAATAAAATTTTCCATCCCCATCCTAAATCCCTATTTTTTTGCTGGCTGCAAATGAAGGCACATATTTTTTATGCTTAAGTACCTTTGTTGCATTACGATTGGAATAGTTGACACATGCGTTGTGACTCTGATTCAGCCACTGCCAAAACACGGTCTTCGGCAACGTCGGGTTTGGAAGCAACAAGCCAACCACCTGTATATCAGTACACTCGCAATCTCTGTGAGCAGTAATAGCAGTCAAACAACGGCTCAGAACTACGATCATCAATCTGTTCTTCCCCGGTGTTCTACTAAAATGCATTACTGTACACCAGTCACTATCACTGACTGGACTATGCCAACTCTGTTCTCTTTGTAGTGCATCGTTGCAATCAAAACATCGCCCATCTTTGAAATGTACAGAATGCCGCTGCTTGTATAGTCATCTAAGAATCCAAACGATTACAAAAAAAATTCCTCGTCCGTGCCTACTAGACTGTCTACGGAGTGGCACGTCAAGTCCACCTGACACAATATAGGACATTTCGGGGATGACCTTTACAGACTGCACGTACACACAATTATGGAACAGTAAGTCTAACCCTTAAAACAATGCAACCAGAAGTTTAACCTTTACAGAAAAACCTAATATGAAACATAAAACACAGAAATGACCTAAACCTAAAATTAAAAGAAGTCGCCATTATAATTGTGCATATGTAAGAGTAATGGCAATTCTAATAATCTTCCCTGTTATCCTCCAGGCAGATATCAATACCATAATTCTGTCTTTTGGAGAACAGGGGGTGAGTGGCGCATCAAGTTTTACATTGCCTACATCACCTAACCTAAACTATATCTGCTAACAGCCTGCTTGCACACACTCATCATCACAATATGCTAACAAACTTCAAAGTTACCATGTAAGGTCAACAACTCGAACAGAAATTACATAATCATAATATAAAGGAAAAATATAATTCACAACTAAACCAAAGCAAATACTAAGACAGAACATTTTAAATCAACCCAAATACTTACAATTGGCGAGCCAAATGGCACAAAACCTGCAACACAATTGCTATCAGTACTAAGTGCCACTTAATTAAAGCAAACAGCAAATATGTCATTAACATTATACATGCCTACTAATGTGTTGTGACTGATCAATAAAGTTACTCTACACCAGGCATAGTTAGTACCTGGCTGGCGGCAGGGTGACTGTCTGTGAACAGGTAAACCATCTTAGTATGTAACCAGCCACCAAGGACAACTCAGCCTTCTACCCTCTACAGGATGGTAAAATGAGTATCAGCTTTTGGGCTGAGTAGTGGTGCTGCCAGTTTAGGCAGAACTGTGGCTCGAGCTGATTGGTTTGGTCCAAAGGTCAGCGGCCGCCCAGTGCTGTGCTACTTTCATCAAATGAACTGGGTGAACTCTTGCAAAGGCAGTGCCGTGATTACAGCACCATAAATATTGTTGCCCGTATTAATATAACGGACACATTTAAACAGTATGCATCAGACAATTACTACACATATCACTGTAACATAGCACTGCAAATAATGTAGTCGGTTTTCAGTTTTTTGACAGTAACCTAATGTAGATGACACATGTGATTTGATTCAAGTTCATGATAGTACTGCAACCCATATGAAAGCTACATTAAAATGTTACTATAGTCAATGATGAAATAATTTGTTTATATAACACTAACATCTTAACTTACCCGACATACGAAATGGCATAAATATCTTGTCACCCGTGTCAGGATGAATTATAGCCTGAAAAAAATAAAAAAGTATGTACAGTCTTGTATAGAACTTGCTATCTGCAACAATTGCTAATCTCTAGATATATTTGCAACATGAAATTACAAATGTGATTGAACAAAAGTTATAAAACTGCTTCAAATTGCATTTGCATCCAGTGTTCACTCAAACATACCAGACAGGGTCACTGTTAGCTGTTGACCTGTTATAATAATTTGCAAACCTCTTGACATTTGGCCAACCAATATTTCATATTATATTAACTAATGTAAACTCACTGGTGCACATTTAAACTGATATCAAAGTTTTCAATAATGTTGCAGCATTTTGAAAAAATTTTCACGTGTACCTAAGATACCTCTATCATCTTAAGTCAATAGTCAAGTTACTCAGTTTAACTTATGCATCTCTGAAAACAGGATACAATGGCAGTACAAAAATCTAACTATTATTATTATTACCATTACTAAAAAATAATACAGAACTTGTATACATAAAAATACAGAGCCTTGCATCAGAACAAAACACGGTAATGACAATACCATACAAAATAATCTTTATAAGAAATCTGAGCTAATGCTCATGAGATGCACGAAAGCTATGGCAGTTGGTAGTCGGAGGTAATCTTGGTCTATTTCCATCCATTTTATGGCAATTCACTTTTTTTGCAGCCAAAAATCACCAAAAATCACTTAAAAATCAATATTTTTAGGGTTCAAGGTCATTTAAGGTCATCGATGTTGATATTCCTAAGAAGCTCGTCGCCACTGCTTGTTATGATAAGCAGCATGTCTGTGCCTATCCGCAACCATTTTCATGCTAGACAAGCCAAGAGCGGATAAGTAACCAATTTTTAGAAAGGTACCCCTCTTTGACACCCGCAAGCGCAGGCCTCTTTGAATTTAGAGGGTCCGGACTTGGACTGCTAAAATCTACATTTAATGCTGAAAATTTCATATGCAGGTTGTCTTGGTCAATCTCAAGCCATTTCGGTGCAGTTCACTCTTAAAATGCATGCCGCAGCCCAGAATTGCGAAAAATTCACCAAAACTCCCTATTTTGGTGGTTCAGGGTCATTCAAGGTTATCTATGTTGACATTTCTAAGAAGCTCGTCGCCAGTGCTTGTTATGATAAGCAGCATGTCTGTGCCTATCTGCAACCATTTTCACATTAGACGAGCCAATAGCGGTACAATAACTTCTTTATAGGAAAGGTGCCCTCTTTCGCCCTTTCGTTCGTTGGGACCCCTTTCATCCAGTGGCATAAAATTTTGTCACAAAATACTAGAGACACTAAGCTATCATATGATAAAAACCCGAAGTCTCTATCTCATCTGATCTTGAATTGGTGCCGGGTCGTGACGGACAGATGGATGGACAGAGAGACAGAATTACCACAGCTAATATGTGCTATAGCTAGCTCTTGCACGTAGAAACCCGTATGGTCTATGACAGCACAGCATTAAGAACTGATGAAATGATGTTTTCACTAATTAAATTCGCAAGGATTACATTTGCACTTTCAGCAACACTTGTCAGCAAATCTCACCTGCTTCACTTTCAGTGCTTCCCACAATTCCCCATCAGAAACTCCAGCAGGTAGTGTACCATTCTTGAACTGTTCCAACAGAGCTACAGACTTCTCTAATCTTTCCTGCACATTTTATACAATTATACTTCGATTCTACTTTATACAAACAGAATCTGTCATACATGTCTAGTTAAAATCATCACGTTCAGTAGACATGATTTCCAGTCACTGAGAGGCACTTTCTACAACTGTGCAAATAATCATTTGTTAACTTTCCCAAGAATCCCACCCTGCTCCAGACCTTCATTCTCCATTTTCAGCTAATAGTTTGGCCAGGACCCCAACTTCTGGCTACACTATGAAAAAATTTATCACGTTTTATAGGAAGAGACCATGTACGCATGCAAAAAATTAAATGTCATGAGAAATACAACAATTACATGTACTGCTTCTTCTTCTTCTTGTCCCTTGGTTAGCAACTGTTGAGGAAAAATACAACCTTCCTCCATGTCTCTTGATCTTGCTTCACACAGGGTCAATTTGGTACACACAGTGATGCTGTGTGTCCATTTTTTTAGAGGTCTTCCTCTCTACGATACTCCATCAACTGAGCCCAGCAACACTTTCTTTACCCATCATCAATCATCTGGCATGCGACAGATATGGTCGAAAAACAGTAGTTTTCTGTGTCGAATAATGTCCACAACTGTCTTTTTTCTGTGTACACTCTCTCTGATGCTTTCATCTGTCTTTCTCTCTTGCCAGCCTACACCTAGCATGTTTCTGTAGCATTTTCGTAGGCCAGTAACTTTCTTTCACTGTCCTTCTTTAATATCCACGTTTCATAAGCATACAGTAGAACAAAAAACACACATGTACTGCACAGAGGTAGAACTACATAAATAAGACTGATGACACTACATGTGATAGTGATGGCTCAGACAAATTTGTCTGGTTCACTAACCTTTGAGACAAAGAGTGTACGTGGATCTGTGATGTTAAGGAAATGTTTCAAACGTCCAGCAAATGTATCCTAAAAACAAAAAAAAAATTACAATGCTAGCGCAGCACTGTATTAATTAAATGGTGACAGCCTAAGTCAACGGAGAAGAACCAAAATGTGACCCTCTACAGAATTTATTAGAAATGGTGTCTGTCTTGGCTCGTGCCAAGGCTGACATTAAACACATGGTCACCGGTCCGCAGCGACATGATTCTACATCTGCGGTTATTAACAAGAAGGATGGCTCCTCGTGCAACTCAGTTGAGGAGATGCTAGAACGCTGGTGTGAGCACTACAAGGACATGTTGAACCACTCTCCAGCTGATGCCTGTCCCGCTCTGGATGAAGCAGCAGCTGATGCAGTCCCAGACACGGAGACCTCTTCTGATGCTCCAGCACTTCGAGAAGTGACAAAGGCAATCAGGAAGTTACAAAACGGGAAGGCAGCCGGACCAGACAACATTCAGCCAAAACTGCTCAAGTATGCTGAGCAACCTGTCGTGGAGGCTCTACACGATCTATTCCTGTAAGTGTGGTCAACAGGCAGAGTCCCAGCTGACTGGAAGCAGAGTCTTATCATAGTCTTATATAAAGGCAAGGGACAGAAGTCTAACTGTAGCAGTTAGCATCCAATCTCACTCCTTTCGGTCCCTGGCAAGGTATTCGTGCACGTTCTCTTGGGCAGATTGCACCCTCTACTTACCAGTCAAAGGCGCCCAAATCAGTCCAGTTTCACACCACGTCGGTCTACATCTGACGCAATCCTCACACTGCGGCTTCTGGCAGAGTTACACTGGGAGTTCGACGACGAACCACTGCATACAGCATTCATCGATATCAAGTCAGCATTCAACTCCGTTAATCGAGACGCCTTGTGGAAGGCACTAGCAAAGAAGAAGGCTCCCCTTTCCTCATCCGACTCATTCAAGACCTTCACAGTTTTACAACTGCTTGGGTGAGGACTGGCGGGAAGATGTCAGACACGTTCCACACCTCATCTGGCATTCGACAGGGATGTATTCTCGCTCCCATGCTTTTCTGTCTTGCCATCGAATGGATAATGGATAACTGTTATATGCTCTTCAGCACTTGGCATTGACATCGATCGATGGAAGTTCACTGACCACGTTTATGCCAATGATGCAGCATTGTTCACATCCGATGCCGCAAAGTAGCCAGCAGCTCTCATGGTGTTTGACTCAGCAGCTGCCACAACGAGACTGCACACTTTGTGGATAAAAACAAAGATCCAGAACCTGGGCTCTGGACCTCCAGCAACTTCGGTTGATGTAGCCAATGAGCAAGTCGAGTTTGGCACCCGATTTACCTATCTCAGCAGTGACCTGGACTCCAGTGCTATTGCACACCAAAAATTTTGTGCCACATCAGCATCGCGTCAACAGTATTTAGGAGACTTGGAAACAATCCCGCTTAAGCCTGCAAACAAAGCTTAGAATATACACATCTGTGTCCAATCATCCCTTCTTCATGGAGCTGACACATGGACCATCCTCAAGGCTGATGGCAAAAGACTACAAGCCTTCCACATGCAGTGCCAGCGCCGCATTCTAAGCATCCGGTGGTCAGACTTTGTAACCAACTCGGCAGTCACCGAAAAGACAGGTCTAGCAGACATACGTGCAGTCATTAATGACAGAAAGCTGGCTCTGTTCGGACATGTCAGACGCTTGCCAGAAGGCACAGCACATGATGTCCTTCATGCGTCGGTTGAAGCACATGCCGGCATGGTACCGCATCCTGGTTGGCGAAGAAAGCCAGGAAGACCGCGATGTACCTGGTAACGTGACGTTCTGAAAGTGACACATTTAACTGCTCGGGAGGCCTGGAGAGCGGCTGATGATTGAAAGGAAAGGAGTAGAGAGCACAACGGTCCACCACCGACTACGCATTCTGACGATGATGATGATGTGTCTATCCACAACTTTAAAAACATCACATTATAATAGAATAAAAAATACTGGTACAAAGTACTACTCGGTACACCAGCAAAAATATATGAAGTCATGACATTAAAATGCAAGCAAATGCAATGCAATGCAATTTAGAAAATATGTAATAGCAAAGGTCAGTGCTAGGGGTAGATCGGCGATCTTGTACTAGTGAGCAGAAAATTACTAGTGGTAGATCGTCACTTTATCTAATTACATTTATCACATTATTAATGTAAGAATGCAGCCATATTTTTTCACTGCATTACCAGGACTGTGGTTGAGACTGAAATATCAGTCACAATTGTTATCAATTGCCAACTTTATTCAAAAATAATATATTTTTAAGTCTGTGTTACAAAGAAACAGATACGGCTTGAGATGGACTCTGATATAATACTGAATAAGCCTGATTTAAATAAGTGACAGCATCGTGGCATGGTCCTATGACTACCATGAACATAATTTCTACCATGTACCTAATAATGTGCCTACCCGATTTTCCAGTGCTAACAGCAAGATCGCCGATCTACCGCTAGAATTATTGAATAGCAAAACATGTCCCGGATATAATGTTCCTGAGATTTGTGAAAAGATAACAATTTGAGAGAATTGCCGTGTAAAAATTTCCAGAAAATTTGTGACTTACGCGCTAGCAGCAACTCACTTGATTATATCTAGGTTTATCCAGTGAGAATGGTGGATATTCATCAGCCATGATATTCGTCATGTTATCACTGTGAATGTAAACATCAATATTGTCAGTTCAGGACCTGTCAAAAAAAGTACCATGCAGCATAACAATAAATACAAAAACTACAAAGCATACGTAGCAAATAAACAGTCATTAACAAATCAGTGTTATCTGCCATTAATCGATTAAGGTTAAAACTGCTAATCAAATGTTCTACTTTTATCAGAAGTTATAAGTTGACATTTTCACCTCATCAACGGGACAACGCCCACAAAGTTCACCAACGAGCAGAGATGGGCCAATGTCACAACTTCAACCTCGATACGATATCGATACGAACATACGATACGATATCGATCAATAAGTCGGCAAAGTTCTGAAGTCTTACATTTAAGTTTTAGTTTTTCAAAGCTATAATAAATTATTTTACATGTTTTTATGAATAGTTTTTAGAAGGTTTCACTACAAAGTGACGAAAAAAGCAATATATTTTAAATAGGCTAACTGTATTACCGGGTAATAAAATTTTTTTTAAAGTATTATTTATATAGCAATTAATAACTACTAAATGTTGTCAATGACTTTTTTGGACAGAAAGTTTCAGGTGACCACTAGCCAAAGGGGAACAGCGAAAAGTGCGTACGTGCTTCTTGAAGTGTGTACTGTCAGAAAAATAACAAAAATAAATTAAATATGGTACAGTTACTATAAATAAAATATACTTTTATATTTATTATTAAAAATGGTTGGGTTGAAAAACCTATCAAATAATGATCACTTGCCGATGCTGGCCGAATGCCGAAACTTTATCGAAATTGTGATAGTAACCCATCTCTAGTATGGAGCGGATGTTGTGTGAACCCTATACCACGTAATTTTGATCATTTGATCATAAAGTAAACAAATGTTTTATTTGTTGTATTGTTTTGTTGCCATATACGTACAAGCAGTGCATGTAAGATGTTTTAGCTGTTGTCATTTGGAAAGAGTGTAGAATACGGAATCAACTGAGTATCATTGGGACACTGTCAACAGAATTGTTGTTCTTGGTCTGGTCGGATACTCCTCTGGGGTGGAGAGTGAGTGATTCATTTTGATCTTTTTCTCATCTTCCAAATAAAGTGCAGATTTTTTTATGCATCGCACTGTTTATGATGCAAGGGTGCTGTTTATAATTGTTTTTCATTAAAACTATTGAATTTTTTAAAATTTGCGATCCTTTATTCATGAGGCAGCTGACTGCTTCAGCTGATTCTTTTGTCAATTTCCTGTTGCCTTGCGATTTCACTTTTCTACTGTGTGTATTATTTATTGGAAGACAGTTTTTTGTAATGTTTTTGTGTGTTTTTTGACCGTGATTTTACTAACACTGTAGTTACGAAACTGTCTGATAAAAATAATGACTGCATGGTTTCATAGCTTGTTTGTGTGACTGCAACGACACATACAACTGTTATATGCAAATTTTTACTGATTAATTACATAGAAAAAGTTGCCTATTTTTATCCTGCTTCTATTCTACCCCACATTTGACTGTTTTCTTGCAAGTTTAACCTAAGTTACATGACCAGTATACCGTACATACTAGATGGATATGTATGGACAGACAACATATGATGGCATTACCCACCCATGCGGTAGCATAGCATGGGTAAAAACAAACAAAAAAACAGCGAAATGAAAGCACTGCAAATTGTGGTTTTTAACCGTACTAACTGTGATAAACTAGGACTCCTGTGCTAATTTTTTTCTGTTAATGTTGTGGGGTTGTTAATGATTCCATTTTTCACAGTAGACATTATTATCAGTCTGGGCCGGACTGACACGAGATTTTATTTTCAGTCCGGGCTCGGACTGGTAGCAAATTTTATTTTCAGTGCAAATTCGAATAAATACTAATGACAGATTTTGGCATCATTTCAGACACTGCTTGTTGGCAAAGTTGATTATCACTTGAGCTAGACTCCAGACCACATTGATCGATGACAAAATACATTAGCAGATGTCACTCAGAACGTGGTTGATGTGTTGTCTTGTATCTTCTCCCATAAGGCACTTGATGGCTTTGATTACCTTTGACACTGCCATTTAAGCGAATCCATTTCTTGTCCTCTGTACTTGCGAATTTGAGATAGGTCTAACTATTGAATTACTGCTACATTTCACGAATAGGATTAGGCCTATACCCAGTAGCTGCCGCTCATTTAGTTGTTCTACCTGGCCTACTGGCGGCAGGTGTGGTGCTGCAGTGTAGTGACAATACGCTATTCTGCTATCTTCTTAACTGTCATCCCAACTTTCAGTTCCTGCTTGTGACTCAATATCAAACTTGCATTCAGGCAGTTCTGCAGTAGCATAAAATTTAGATGCCACAGCTAGGTCAGAAAACAGCTAGTGACTTTTGGCATTTTGGGGTCTCTGCCTCTTCCCCTTCCCATATATCTGCCTTTGTCAAAATTTCTGATAAAAGAAAAGTAAAACAAACTAGAAACTTAAATGTCATTTCTGAGTCACAATACTGAGTGACAAAATGCAGAGTTGCACACCATCAAACCATGCAGAATTTAATTTTTTTATATAATTTCTTAAAAGGGTATATTATGTCTCATTATGGGTAAATAAAAACACAGACCATACAGGTTTTTACAGACTGAAATACTATGCAGTGAAAAACGATAATAATCACAGAAGATACCTAGTGGAGAATGCATCTTCATGATATAAGCACCATTCTTAGATTGGGGTGTTAACAGTGCTATTTTCACAAAAAAGACATTTGAAAAAGTGAAGGCCCACAGTGACGCTGACATACGGGAAGTTAATATCATAGTCTTTTTGCCACCATATGTTAATGAATAATGAGTACATAATTGTAGTCCTAGAGTACTTCTTGGTAACACATATATTATTGACAGTTACACTGACACTTTTTGACAAAATGAGTGAGTGAGTGAGTGAGTCGGGTTTAACATCCTACCCAGCACAGTGTAGGTCTATAGTATAGAAGCTGAAAGTACCAGGAGTAGCAGTAGTAATGTAGCAGCGATGGGGGGTTGTAGATGATGAGCCCTAATTAGGCTAGTTCATTTAGTTGTATAGCATATCAGCTGTGGTCACATGAGCTGCTGACTGATTTCTATATATTGGCTGCACTTGCAATGTCTGCAGTTATGTCCTGCATTGGGTGATGTTACTGTTATGAGCCATGAACGGATGCCCTGCTCTGTGCTCTGTTGTCTGTCTGCCTGTTTGTCTGCTTGTATGTGTGGTTTTGCTGCCTACGCCATAGCCAGCTGATTGGTCATGTGATTCTGTAGATTAGGTGGTGTATCTAACATAATTTCACTGACTCATCCTTGCACTGGCAGTGGCTGTTGCACACTGGTTCTTCTGTACTGTTGTGATACTGTGCACAAGCTTAGGCCTACACTGCTATGTTATTAGTTGTAAGATTAGTTTGTCTTGCCTGTAGCACCCACCCAATGTCAGAACAGTTGCAGTGTGGGCCATAAAAAGGTGTTCTTTTATCGCAACTTTAGCAAATATCTTTTATAACCCTTCCACTGCTGTTTTTAAACATGAACTGTGGATAAAGATGGAATTGCCACAGGTCGTTTGTAGGGCCCAACCTAATTCACAGAGAAAAAATGCAAATTACATGGGAATTACATCGAAGACTGAAACGACATAAAATTATTCTAATTTTTCTTGCTACACATGCTTAAAGTGAAATGTTATTGCAGAACCATTCATATTGTAAAACAGATATACCATCGGTTTAGCCAACTAAGCAAACAGTCAATCAGCTGAAGATAATATGCAAACGTTTTGTGTGAATAACCACAAATTGGGCACTAAATAACCCAAAATTGAGAAAAAACCAAAAAATTTTGGATTTCACATGATTTCAGTGCCATTTCCACTTACATGGAAACTTGCCAATTACACAGATTGTGTCATGTCTGTGTAATCGTGAATTAGGTTGGGCTTAGTCATTTGCAAGCAACCTCGAGCAAGTTGCTATTGTATTGTGTGCTCAGGTCAACTCAGCCTCCTACCTTCAGCAGGATTGGAAATGAGTAGTAAGAAGTGCTATCACAAGTATTGGACTTTTCACCTTTTCACTATTTTGCTTCAGATCTGTGGCCACAGTCATGCAGAGTTTAATTGTTCAGCTGTACAGCTTTGCTTTGTTATTGGTCAGAATAAGCTGCGTGCCAGATGTAAATGCTAATATGACAACAGATTTGAGGTGATTGTGACCATGAGATGCTAGGTATAATTAGAGCTGGGCCCTTTGCTAAATTTGAATATAGTAGCAAAAATTGTTACTAAGTAGTTTATTAATGTTACTTATGTTGTTAGTTTGATTTGTGCTGTTTTTGTAGGTGGTAGCCTGGAAAGACCCATCTCGAAGATGACGACTATATAATGTGTTGAGTGGGATGTAATATTCTGCTCACTCACTCAGTCATCCTCAAGAAGAGTAACATTATATGGAAGTAAGTTACAGAAATTAGCAGAACATTTTTGAAGACAGCATGCTTTTCCATTGCTGTTCTCGATGTGATGGTCTTGAACTGTCAGTCTTTAACTTTTGTAGTGACCTGCTATGTTTTAAATGCCAGTTACCGTTGCATATAAGTTAGTGCTGAATCAAGCATCGTTGTTAGAACATGTATTGAATGAATGATGATGTGAATTAGCGGAGTTTGTTGTTGTTGTTGTAGTCATTAACTGAGTCCTCCACTGTAGCTGTGTTGTCATCAGATGATTTGCCTGTCTTCAGCTCAGCTGACATAAAACTCGAAATGCTCACATCGAATGTTTGTACATTATTAATTATTTTATTGTGCAGTTTATTATTACCTCTGCCAAGGAGGTAATGTTTTTGCCAGTTTTTGTTTGTTTGTTTGTCTGTTTATGTGTTAGCAAGATAACTCAAAAAGTTATGGACTGATCTTTCTGAAATTTTAAGGGTATGTCGGGAATGGCACAAACTACCAGTGATTCAATTTTGGGGGCGATTCGGCAGAAATCCTGGATTCTGGATCACTTTGAAATTTTTATTACCATTGCATTAAAGGGGGCATAAGGGAACCGCTGGCAAAGTGAATATGGTGACGCCACCTAGCGAATAACATTGCCTTGGCGGGCTATGACTGCTTTCTAGTTATTGTTAAAACTGAAACTTATTGCTGTGTTGATCAATTTGCTAAATCAATGTGACGACCATCGTTGTGACTCTTAAAAGAACTTTTTGCAATTATTATGTTTTATTTTAATTGCCTATATAATTGATTTGCATAGTGTGCACTGTGCAGCCTTACTAAGTTGTAGCCTGTGCTTTTGTAGTCTTAGTCTCTGATATACTGTGGCCTATAAAAATGTGCCACCAAATTTTTTTTTATATTTTTGCTATATACTATATCAACCAATATTAAATCACAGGCATGCCACGTGGAGAGTTTGCAGTAAATGTGGCCCACTGTGTATGTGTCTTTGTTTATTTTTTGCAGGGCATTACGTCTCCATTATTTGATGGTTCTGGGTTGAGTGAATGCAATTCAGATGACAGTATTCCGTATGCGGATCACTGTTCACCAAGGCCGGCTATGAGTAATGGCACAGATAGCGCTGCTGGTTGTGACATAAAACATGTCAAGTTGATGCAGAAACATCTGAAGTCCGATAAATTATGTGTCGTCTGTGGTGACAAGGCTCTGGGCTGTAATTTTGATGCCATTTCCTGCGAGTCATGCAAGGCATTCTTCAGGCGCAATGCATTTAAAGAGTCGGTAAGGATATCGGCTTTATTCTCGGTTGAAATGTCAACCTTGAACGTTGTATGTTGTATGAATATTATGCACTGCAGGTAAATTTTCTGCATTACTGAGCAGATTGGACAGAACTCCTAATGCTGCATGTATGCTTGTTAGTTAGTCACTTTTTACTTGTATGAGAGTGTTAATTAGTCCGCCCGGAAATGTTATTTATTTTTAGTTTGCCAAGGTATCTCCGAGCTGCATTGGTCGATTGCCACGAAATTTTGCAGCATGGGTGGAAGTCTCTTCCATTTTATTAAAATTTCGGGGGTCATCCCCAAAAAAATTTTTGAGGCCAAAAACATGCAAAATTTGGCCTGATTTTGGACGACTTCAGACTTTGGTGGCAAATATCTCCGGAATGGTTGAAGATATTCAAAATTGGACTGGTACATTTTTACCGTGATTTCTCCCGTGTTGCATGAAGAAAGTTTGGTGAACTTTGGTTCACTAACCACAGAGATCTAGTGTTGGAATTGTACCCACCCAAGTTAACTTTTTCAGGAGACCATATTTCAGCCAAGGGATGCTGCGCCCCCAAATTTTTACACATGCTAGAGAATGACCAAGCCTTGCTAGTGCACCCTCTACCATTGACTGGGGTCCCCCTTACAATTTCTTTTCAAAGGGGGTCCTAAATTGACTACACATTAGCTACAGTAACTTTCAAGCCAAGGGAAGTAGCCTAATTTGGGATAACGAAAAACGTCCAAAATTCGGTGCGATTTAGAACAACTGTTGACTTTGAGTGCGAATATCTCTAGAACAGATGGAGATAGCATTATCAACTAAGTTCCCTCCTGCGTTGAACAAAAAATCTGGTAAACTTTGGTCCACTAACAACAACGTGTTCTGGTATGCTAATGCGTTGGAGTTCAAGCCACGTGACTTTGCTGCGAGTGGAATGTCAACCCTCACAATTTCCCCTCCCCCAATTGGGCTTACAGCACTGGGCAGACTTACATTGGGCTTTGCCCCAAATTTCGAGTTTGATTTGATGCTAAGACTGAATGGTATCTTACTGCTAGATGTCGGCAGTGGGTACCACTGAATAGGGACTTCAGCAGATTGGAATTTGAAACCGTGTGAGTGTGACCGACTGGATTATGGTACAGTCAGCTATGACTAGGAATCTAATCTGTTTAAAATGTAAACATTTTTTATAATCATTGAACCTCAATTTTCTATATATGTAGATGCTTTTTGCACATGTTTTAGCAAATGAAGTGTCTGTTTGATGGACAATGCAAAATAGACGTGAATACCCGCCGATTCTGTCCATTTTGTCGTCTCAAGCAGTGCTTTGCTGCTGGAATGAAGAAAGACATGATACTTGGTATAGCAGTCCATTTTATGTTCTGTTAACATCATTACTTGTGTATGTTTCACATAACTGACTTTGCTGTCGAAAGTGCAAGTTATTAGATGTTACGTTTTTTTACTGTTTTAACAGCTGAGTGTAAAATAAGATCAGCATTGTGATTATAGCTGTAATTGATATAATAATATGTGTCGGCTCGAAGCTAGCATAGATGTATCAAACACTTTGCTTGTAATTAAAGTTTGCATGTGAACTTTTGTGACTGCAGATATTGATGAGAAGAAGCGTAGAATGGAGAAGGTTGTGAAGAATCGTGAAAAGCGACGGCGTACGGTCGACACAAACGTTTCAGTCAGTTTGACCGATGTCAATGCAACGTCAGTGTCAGTTACTGCATCACCGTCGCATTCATCAGCCGCCGAGTCACTTTCACCTGTGTCAGTCGTATCGGTTTCTAACCTGGCTGTACCGCCTGTGTCACTACCAGCTGTACTGCAACCAGAAAACACAAACTTGTTGATATTGTCTCACCTGCCGGGTGTGGCGGTCGCTAACGACTCGGACGTAGCTGCGACCGAGTCAAGTCTTGCGTCGTCGATCGACTCACAGATCGTCCGCCGGCTGACACCGGAGGAGTCACACATGCTGCATGAGTTGAACCAGGTCTACGACTTGTCATTCACTGTTGACCTCGAGCCGCTTGTACACATCCGACAGCTCGACCCAACTCTGAACCAGCTTGTTAACCAGTCGTCGATCACCGTCTTACGGTTGATCAAGTTTGCCAAACGACTTGACGAGTTCGTTCGTCTGTCACAGGTCACTGTGCTCTGTGTTTTTGCCCACTCTACACTAAGCACTGCAGAGTGTTGCCAGTACTCATATTGTGTCAGAAGCAAAAATGTTTTGCTTACATCCTTGGTAAATTTTATGTCTAACACTTGTCTCTTATAGCTGAGCTTTTTGATAGTGCTCATGTTCTCCACTGGAAGACGTAGATTACCATGACTTTCTGGTTTCTGTCTGATCAGCCATCAGTCCCATGTTAGTGGCAGCAGTGTCTGCATCCAGTGATGCAGCTAGAAATGTGAATTGGGAGCCTGCCCTCTTTTCTTCTTCCTTTCTCTTTTCTTTCATTCTCTTCCCTTACATTCCCTTTATTTCTTCCCCTTCACTTTCCTTACTCTCTTTTCCTCCCCCCTTTTTCCTTCTCTCCTCCTGTTTCTGTTTAACAAGGTTTTAGTACCACTCTCAGAAAAGTTTTTGGAAATAAATGTGCTCTTAGGTGAATTTTAGAGCCTTTTTGACATCAAAATCTACACCTTTATGAACTAGGTGTTTTGAATGCAACTTCAAAATTTCAACTAGGGACTGTGGAAGCCCAGGCTCTCTTTTTATGTTAATGTGATGCAGCCAACGTGCTGGCAACAGTGACGTCTCACATTGGAGATTTTCCGCTTTGCTGTGGGATTAAGGTTAGTCTTATCTGGTTGATTGCCACCCCACTTGTTTATTGTTTATGTCTGATATCTTCTTGGTGCCAGATATTCCAGCAGCATTGAGGGATTGCCAAATAAAGTTGAGCACCCAGTGTTTTGCTGTTATTATTATTTTTGTTGTTGTTATCGATGTTGATGTGGCATTGATTTTGCAGGCGTGCCAGATAAGTATTCTGAAGGGCTGTTGGATTCACATGCTGCTGCTAAGGTCAGTCTCGCTGTATGATGTCGACCGAGATGTATGGGTGACGCCGCGAGGTGACATTCCCACTGAGATACTGAAGAATGCCACGGGATATGTGCAGCTGCATGATGACCACATCCGCTACTGTCAGTCGATGAAGTCCATCATTGGCAGTGATCTGACGATTGTCGTCATATTACAGGTATCGTTGTCGACCATTTTGTGCACTGCTGTTATCCAGTGGGTCATCATCTGAACACCGCACGGTTACAGTGTGATATAGTGCACATAATCAGAGTGTGCCAACAATTCTTTTACTGCAGGCATTTTGTTTAATATAATGCTGGCTGCTTGTCTGTAACGTATGTTTTAAATTAAGTGCATATCACATAAAACAGATAACAAAGGATGGATATGTGCTAGATTACATTTTGCTGCATGAGTCACCCAGACATCGTCAGTGCAAATGCAAGTGATTGCCTCAAGTGACCATCTTCGAAGTAATGTATGATGTGTTGAGAGGGATATAAAATGTATCGTGCAAGATGTTGGACACTGATATTTGTTATGGCATGTGTTAACGGTGATCATCGTATTGTGCAGCACAGTAGTGCTGACACTGTTGTAAGGGTGGTGAACGTTAAGTATAGGAAATGCCATTCGAGGGGACATGTAACTCCAAAACTCATTTGCCAATTTTTTGGAAAATTGGCATCAGTGATCACGTCGACGACCCAACCCCATTCGACGACCCAACCCCATGTGCAAAATTTGGTTATAGTTGGTTGGAAAGGGACATGGTTGCATATGCGTGAAATTTGCCATTCGATAGCTAACATTTTTTTTCTTGTGTAGGTGTTGGTCTTATTCTCTCCGGACGGGCCACACGTGATCATGCGGGAACTCGTCTCAAACATCCAGGACCGCTACATCATCTTGCTCAAACACTACCTGGAAGCCAAGTACACTTACACTCGGTCAGCCGAGATGTTTCCACAGCTGTTGACCAAGATGCAGGAACTGAACACTCTTGCCCAGGTCCATGGCCGAATACTGCTTGATGTCAACCCACAGGAAATAGAACCGATAATGCTTGAAATACTCGACCTGAAATAATGACTTGCATTGCTGATTGCTAGAACCATTTAGGACATTATTTGTATGCCATAAAAACGTGCCACTTTACGTTTGCATCTCTACACTACCTTGTGAAGTACAAATGCGAGCAAAAACTAACGATAATAACAAAAATTTAGTTAAATGAAAAATGCTTCAGACCAATGACGTGAGGAATGATTCGTATGCCACTAAACTGTTAGACCCACACAGTTTAGTGTCATACAGATCATTCACTGCAATGTTGGTCTGAAGTGTTTTTTTTTCAACTTTACCGAAATTTTGTTTGCTATTATTGTAATATATGCACATTTCATTGATATTTTACAAGGTAGTGTAAAGATGCATTTATGATGTAGTGGGATATGTAATAATCACGTTATTGCAAATTGTCTGCAGAGTGTGCCAGTGAAAGAGTTTTGAAAATTGATCAATAATTGGCGAATATATGGACAAAAGTAAAGTGGCATGTTTCTTTGGCCCACCCTGTATTTTTTGGAGAGGATCCTAGGAATTAAGAACATGTATTCTATTCTCTGTAGGCTTGTATGTATATATTCGGTGTTAACTAGATCATTTACAGTGCAGTCATTGAGAAGCTTCCATAGTTTGCAGACTTGGTTCCCACACTGACCATTAACATATTAGTATTTTTCTTCCAAATTTTGTGAAGTGAACTTCACACCTTTTTTAATGTCACACCAAAAGTGACTAATGACAATTTTGCTCATCCAACTCAGTGAAAACTGATGTCTAAAACACGTTCCTGTCATGTCTGTACGATTCTATTTTTATGCGCAAAAGCCATCGCAATTCTGTCTGTCTGTCCGTCATGGGTGGATCAGTCAAAAACGGTGCAACGTAAGGTCACCAAATCTTCACTGTCAGCTGCCCGAAAGACTCTAGTTTCAGGATTTGTGAAGCTTTTCCATAAATTTGAAAAGGGTCACTTTGAGCAGGGGCACTAAATGAGAGAGGGGTAGGGAAAATTTGTGATTTTCAGGCAATAAGTTGCCATATCTCAGAAACGGTGCAAGATAGAGCCTAGGTTACTATTAATCACTAATAGGAAGTTGTACACTGGTTTTTGATTGGCACTGAAATCAATGACCTTGGATAACCTTGAATGCCAAAATAGGGGTTTTTATGGATTTTTTGGCGATTTCAAGTTGTGAGACACATTTCAAGAGCGAATTGTGCCAAAATCAATTGTAATAGACAAGGACAAGCTGCATAACAAATTTTCATCATCGAATGTAGATTTCAACGGTCCAAGTCTAGATTTTCTAGGTTCAAGGAAACCTGCGCATGAGGGCATCAAAGAGCAGTACCCCCGTAAGTCACTGTTCTACCTTTGTTGACCAGTTTTTCATGAAATTAGTTGCAGATTACCATGGGCATGCTGCCTATCACAACAAGTACTAGTGACGAGCTTTTTAGTCGTATCATCATCGATGACTTTGAAAGACCCTGAACTTCCAAAATATGGGGTTTTATTGATTTTTGCGATCTTCGGCTGCAGCGCACACTTCAAGAGTGAATTGCGACGAAATGGCTGGAGATTGACTGACAGTTTGCAAACAGGAACTGCTATAGGCTTTCTCACATCTCTTGAGCATTAGCTCAAATTTCTTGTTTTCAATATATCTGTAGTGGAATAGCAATGCAGATTATCAGGATTATTTTTAAGAGGTGAATCACTAACATGCACAGTGTGAGCCATGTAGATATGCACAGGCCACCCATTTCGGGTCGGGTCTAGGTATTAACTCTGTCAAACAGACTGGCTCTAAAAAATCGTCACTCCCAGAAATGATCTAAATTCATACTCAGAGATCCAAATTTTTCAACACTGTTTAAGTTTGCCGAGAAAGTGGATTTTAATTTACTGGATGGCTGTTAATTGCTTTCATATGATACTATGAATCTATGGTCAGCCAGGTGCATTCATTGTTAAGATGCAAGCTGTTGTGTGTTTAGTACGTGCTCATTTGGCTCAGTTTTCGCACTCTTCACATTTGTGGTCATTGCTGAAGTATGCAGTGCACTTGCGTATTTGCATTTGCCTCATATGCTGGTTATTTATGTTTAAAAATATACCTAATTGTGCTTGTAGTTTCATGGTTGCCAGTTTGTATTGAAAAAAATTATGCTCTATTGAAGATAAGTTTGGAAGTTATTATGACCATAGTACAGTGGTGCACAATCGTTTTGATCTGTGAGCCACATGACATGACCTTGAATTCACTGCAGGCCAGACCAATGCAAAATGCTATTATTATGAAAAATCCTAGACATATATTGCATTATATTTTTACTGAGCTTATGCTCAGCTCAGTTAGTCAGCATGCAGTAGTTACTAGTGCATTCCTGATGTTTGAATATTCAGACATTTTTCATGAGAGATGTACTACATGGTTCCTACGGGCAGGGAAAGTCAGGGAAAATCAAAGTACCATGGTGCAAAAGTTAACAAAGTTGCAGAAAGAAGTTTGAACTGTTTTACGCAGACTGCATACAGCAGTTCCAAATTTTTTTTCTGCTTGCTTTGCTCACAGATTATTTGTATCTCCACTTTTAAATTTGTTCCGCCGCCTTTGTTTCTAGTGCGATGCAAGCAATTGAAAGTCGACATTGGTATTTCGCATAAACAAGTCAGTCAGGGAAAACGATTCATTTTCTCCTGGAAAGTCAGGGAAAGTGAATTCTGCAGACAGAGTAGTAGGAACCATGGTACTAACTCTTGCTTCAAATGATATAACTGTTTCTATCAGATATTTGCCAGTATGTGGAGAGATGAAATGTTTACTAGATTATTTCATAGCATTTCTATCTAGTGGTGGTTGGCCTTCAAGCTTGTACATATCAAGCTTACTCTGTTGTTAACGTGGTTAGTTGTTACTGCAGATATATGCTGTAAACTGTCAAACTTTGCCATTATTTTGTTTTTAATACGTACAAATCTAGTATTACTGCAGTTATAGATGTAATAGTTGAGTAGTTTCTTTTGTATAGCTACAGATACCTGCTTTAAGATTATAACTGTTTGTCTGTTGCCGATCGTTTTTGTAATTCTTGTACTTTTGTTGCAGGTCTATCGTTGCATAGTTTGGTTGCAGCTTCGTGGATTATTGAACTTTTATTCATTTCTAATTTTATGCATGTATATCTGTTTTTTTCCTTATTTGTGTGTTTACATTAGATGTTTAAGCACTTGTTTTATTTGGCAAAGTTGAGATCCTAGATTTACTAAAATGCTCTCCGATGTTGGAATGTCACAGATCCCAAAGCCCACTTATGTACCCAATCACCAGTAGATGGCTAAATGCAGCTGACGCTTATAGTAAATGTGGAAATTGTGATTTGTCCTAGTGTAATTCATCTTATTTACACATCTGCATGACTGTTTCACTTACTAATGTCTATATACAGCTGAGTCTTATAGTAAATGGCAGTGAAAAAGAAGTACACAACTCTTGAAATGTGGAAATTGCAATTTGTCCTGGTGAAAAATTCATAATTTTATTTACACACATGTATGACAGTTCTTATTAGCCCACATTCTGTAAATGGTTTTACATGAATTTTGTTGATAAGTCAGCTGGGCTGTATCAACACATTTTTGATATCTTTCATTATATGCTGTACGTGCCACCCTGTCCTCCAATAGACAGCATTCTGATATTAATGACTGTCTGGAGGATAACAGGGAAGATTATTGGAACTACCATTATGTTCATTACATATGCATGCGTATAATGGAGTTCTTACAATTTTAGGCTTAGTTCATGTTTTGTGATTCTGTAAAGGTTAAACTTACTGTTCTGTTATTATGTGTTTGTATGCATTCCTCCTGGAAAGGCCGTCCCCGAAATGACCTATACTGTCAGGTGGGACGTTAAACCCTACTCACGCACTCACTATATGCTGCACATACCTTGTTTATTGACAGATTTCTGTCATTAATTAGTAGAGTTGTTTTCAGTTTCAAGTCTTGCTGTACATGCATGTCTTGGCATTACATTGCACTTGTATATTTCTGTGAGGTCTCTGGTAATTATTCTCCACAATGCGGCAGTTTTTGTTGTGGCTGGCTACAACGTTATGATTTATTGCTGCAATGCAATAATTCGGAAGTTGATGGTGGTTTGATCCTTAGTAAGTAAGTAAGTAACTAACTGAGTTTTGATTAATAGTAAGAGTACTGATAGATTCCACCTCATAAATATACAACACACAATACAGTTCTAAGTGAAATGTTTTTTTTCTGAGATAATTTTGCTGGCTCTCTGGAGTATGCTGCAGTAGTTGTAGTGTTTGTTCTATTTATTTTGTTATGATGTATGTCATATGTCTGGTCTGCAGCAAGATTGCCAACGTGCATTAACAACGGCTGATGTTGTTTGCAGCATATGTTCAACGTTCAGACACTCAACTCACAACTGAAGAAGTAGAAAACTGCATGGACATTTGTGTTTACATAAGAAACGTGCTATTTTTGTGTGGCCATCGTAACAGGCTGCAATAGGGTTTTACCTGTCCACCCATCCCCACAAAAAATTACATGTTAAATCGAAATTGGTGTGAAGGTTCAACAGGGCAGGAGTGACCAGTCTGCCGGTTTTCAGTTCACACGTCAGAGTGAGGGTTGCTAGCTTTATGTGGATGGTCGCACAATATTTAGGCATCGGGCTGACATATTTTTCTAGTGTTTGCTCTAGGCCTGACATATACCGTGTCCCAAAATTAGCAGCCCCCTACAGATAAGTTAGTGCAAAATTGTTAATGATCATTCTGAACTAGTCCGGTGGTTAGGACGCATGTATAAATTTTTCCGCAAATTTATTTCACCAAAGTGAAATATCCATGCCATTTTCGTGAGGATTTGTCTTAATTGTGCAAAATAGTTTTCACCTTCTATGGGGCTTTATCAGTTTTTAGTGTGGCTGGGGTAGCAGTAATGCAGTTGTATGGTTATCTGAGACTAATGGGAGGCTTGCATATTGCATTTTGTTGTATATTGTATGTCAGTGTTTTTCAACCTTCTTGCTACAGCGGAACCCTTCACAAGCGTGACGATCACTCACGGAACCTCATGCATAGAACCAATGGGGATCTGGGGGTAAAGCTCCTTAAGCTGACGATTAAGCAGCAGGCAAAGGCTTGTTTGATTTGACCATATAAAATAATATTATTTAGCAATTTCATTTCAAACGTAGAAAGCAAATCGTTATTGCATTTAACGAAAAACACCTTGCAAGGCGGTCGCCAGCAGCCATTTAGTTCCCTTCCACCAACCCAAAAAATGATCATCGGATCTTTTACATATTACATGGAAGGCCTCGGGCAGCCCAGGGAGTCTAGACCCCCAAGCTACGCTACGCTGCTGCGCGAGGCCTTTTATAAGCAGAACGTTTCAGGAAGCTAGTTTTTTTAAATAAATGGACAAACGATTATGCAGAACCCTTGGCAGATGCTGGCGGAACCCTTGGGTTCCACGGAACCACGGTTGAAAATCACTGTTGTATGTTGTATATATGTTGCGAGTATAGTGGCGATGTCAAAGCACAGTCAATGCAATGTTTGAACTTTCATGTTACTGATACGTTTGATTTGTACTGTGAATTCATTCACATACATGCAGTATTTGCAATATACTATTTGCAGTGCATCTGCCTGTTCTGTTTTCATGATACTTACCAGGGTAGCTATGCAGTAAAAAACAGTGCTTTACCATGGATGGTCTTAGGTAAACACTAGACACAGTGGCCGAATAAAAAGTACCCTACACTTTTGTCAAAACTACATCAAACGAATGAATGACTGATTTATTGAGACGCATCAAACGTGCATCAAACACTGCTGTGAGCAAATACGAAATTATAACACACTGCAGGAAATACACCAATAAAAACAAACACTGAACATAAACTCAACTAGACTACACTACACTCAATTTAACATGTGTCTGTTGATAAATGAAGTCTAGAAACTATGAAATTTACATTGTGGTAAAATAACACGTAACACTCAGGAAATAAACCAAACTAAAATTGCCTACACATACTAAATTAAACTAAACAAACATCTGTTTAGAAATGAAGCCTTAAAAAGATTGGAAGTACAGTGAGGTAAAACAAAATTATGACCGTATTTCTGTATTTCATGTTCATGTTCATTCTCAGCAGGTAATATACCAAATAGACAATGGTGGGCTTTTTGCATATTGCAGAAAAAGATCTTTCTAGCATTATCAAGTAGACTAGTTAATTTTAGTAGTAAAGCCGTATCGACATGCTCTTTTGAAAAAGGCATTAATTCTTCCTGTAAGTTAATTATTAAGAAAAAGGCCCCAACCTGGAAGAGCATACAATACTGATCTATTTTCAGGATTCTTTCACCAATATTCTCTTGCATAGTGTGAAATACAAATAAATAGACAAAATGAGCCACCCTGTAAAATAAACGAGTTGCAAGGTAACGTTCACAATTCCAAAGCTGACTAGATGTTTATTTTACAACTCATTTAGGAGATGATATCCTCAACAAGGTGTTTTCAAAGTCTACCACCAATATGGCTAGTGAAAGGACTTCAAATATCGATTAATATTTGATGCAAGCTCCGAATGCATGAAAGTCAGAGGTAGGCCTACATATGACCTGTTTTTTCATGTACTTTAAACATTATACTGAGTTCCCACGCATCCTTGAAAGGACTGGAATTTTTTTCCTCCAAATTCAAGGACTTAAAAATCCTTGAATTTGAGTTTCTAGGTCATCAAAAGTCCTGGAATTTATTCAGTGAAAACTGGAAAACATTAATGAAAGTATAAACATTAGGCATATTTGCACTGTGCAATCTAATTTCACATTTCCTTGAAAAATTTTTTTCGCTCGCTACGTTCGAGCCTCGCGAGTTAATCTAAAGTTGTTGCAGCCGCAATTTATTGAGCGATGAATCCTGATGTCAACATTTAGTTCTTGAAAATTAATGTCGGCAATCCTTGAAAATCACTGAATTTTATTTTGTGACCTCAGTGGGAACCCTGACTATAGAATTTGTGCCCCCAACATTTTTAGCAATAGCAGTCAGCATAAATCTAATTAATCAGCCAATCAACGACAGAAGTTCATGCAGTGCCTTATACACAGTTCTGAATAGCAGTGCTTAACATTTAAAACACGAGACCTAAACAGTACAACAAATCCATAACAAAACCCAAAAAGCACTATAAAACGGCAATTAATCATTTTCAAGTCCACAAATGGCATCGAATGAAACATTTTAAGAATACGTGTATGTTTAAAAGTAATCATTGGCTAGTCATGACAGCACCTAATACATCAATGTAGCTGACACTCTGCCTCAAAAACATCCCTTACATTATCATTTGTCAGTGTTATCCAATTCAAGTTTTGGTACAAATATTCCTGACACAACTGGCCAAAATATGACTATTCAATTCCTTACCCCACCCAACATCTGTTTCTGCACTACCTGGGAAAGTTGAAACAAGTAAAATGTGAATTGAAATAAACAAAAATATGTTAAAAAATAGTCCCTGACATTATCGATTTTAACTTAAAGCAGGATCAGACGATTTCAATTTAAAGTAAATTTAATTCAAATGAAAATATTTGCACCAAAAGTTGCAAATATTTTCCACGCAACTAGCCATCAAATGACTGCCCTGGTTCCCACCTCACCTAATGTCTGCTTCTGCACTACCTAGAAAAAAACAGAACAGGTAAAATATGCAGATGACCTTTAGGAATGTTGAATTCAAAAAACAACAGGTGAAGTCTGGATTGGTCTGGTGCAGAACATTATTGACCCTGCTGTCAAGAAATGGAGAAAGCGTCTCTATGCCTGTGGTCCGGTAACAGGCCGACATTTTGAACATTTTTACTGTACACTGTGTCTCAAAAAAACGTCCCACTTTCTGATTGTCCATATCTTCATCAAATATTGACCGATTTTCAAAATTTTTTCACTGGCACATTTTGTGGACAAGTAGCAGTAGTGTTATTATTAAACATACCACCACACCTTAACTGCGTCTCTACACTACCATGTGA
>Ga0209367_1000197_pt1 | contig 49820 bp, 27 predicted proteins | sample WorMetLIZISLAND2_FD_187412 | JGI IMG/M metagenome (GOLD analysis project Ga0209367, IMG submission 187412) | Marine gutless worms symbiont microbial communities from Max Planck institute for Marine Microbiology, Germany - Olavius geniculatus... ... | reverse complement strand
GTTGAGCTAGATGGGAAATTAAATTGTCACTTGACGACAAGTTGTCTCAGAAATATTCGTACCAAAAATTATTAAAATCCGATAATCCTTCTTCACGTTACAGTCGAAAATGTCGGGGATGTTTTTTTTTTGAGACACAGTGTAGTTGCTTACATAACTTCAATATAAGGTAAACTTCCAGCATATATCCAAAATACATTTTATACATGCATAGCAAACTTCGACAAAACCGCTGCAGACAGCAACACGGTCATGACTGACAGCCCATGGGAACTAACCAACACCCCTCCACCGGTATCATCTCCGACCCCCTGAAATGTATGTTCAGAGTTTTTCAGACACAGTATACACGTTACAAACAGACGACAGCAGATGGATGACAGAGCATAGCATTACTCTGACTACCTTAGTAAGGTAAAGTAAGGTGGTCTCATGGTCAACAGCACTCTCTCTCACAGCTCTGTGTCCACAGGAATGGTGTTCATCTCCGTCTCTGTAGGCCCTGGGCTAACAGCGATTGCCAACTCAAGTCAGTTACATGGGCGGTAGGCCAGACTCTCCCACGTACTGCCGTTACCTTCCCAGCCATGAGGCCAGTACCAAATTATACCGCTTGGTGAACAGGGGGGCACAAGTGTGCAAACAACTTGCCCAGAGTTGTTACCTGGCAGTGCATTGGGCCGGAGTCGAACCGAGGACCTTGCAGTCACTAGTTTGACACATTATCACTACACCATCAAGCCACAAAACCTTGTTAATACGATCGGCTAAAGAACTAAGTAAACAGAGGCCGGCATACCATGGGATGCAGTCATCGGCTGGCTGGGCTGTGGACCAATGCTCATGTCCATCGGGGATGGTTCTTGTCCACTTCCGCTACCACCGCCACTGCCTGGACCACCGGTCTGAGTCCCAAGCCTCGGCTGGACTGCTGCTGTACCAGGGCTACCAGTGCCGGGTGGCGGAGGTGGTACCTGACCACCATGTGGACCCATGTGTGACACTGCGGCACCATTGGACCGACTTTGCGATGAGAATGACGGCGGCGGACTGTCGGCTGAAAATTTAAACACAAATTCACAAAATATCATCCATGACTTATGTTCAATCCTGCAGATTAAAAACCAAACCACTAACCAACACAAAATAAACAGAAATGCAAACAACACCTCATTGGCTAAAATTATGTCATGAAACATAAAACAGCTGTTTACTGAGGTGGATAAGCAGCACAAACTTGTGCAAAGGACCAAATAAGATGGCCTCGGTGGTGACCAAAAAAAAAACGTTGAAACTACCATTAAACCTATAAGACGAAGATGAAAACTAAAAGTGTAAGGCCAATACCAAGACCAAAACAGAAACATAAGAGCAAGAAAAAACCAAGATCGAACAGCGACTGGTCTGAACCCTCCGCCAACTAGTGCTGACTCACCGAAGCCACAAAAAGCAGTCGCAAAAGACTAGCCACCATTTTCAAGACTTTAATGTCCAAACAACGACTGCACTAGGTTTCAATGCAGAATGAGTAACGCAACACATCAACCACACAACGACTACGAGCTAAACAATGATGTCCATAGACAGAATAACACCGACTCACCAGACATGCAGTATGGACTTCCAGGCCCGGAACTGCTGCTGGGCGACATCTGGAAGCCGTGTGGAAAGCTGACGTTGTATGGCATTGATGGCTCGGGTACCGGCTGAAAGCTGCCCATTCCGCTCGGATATTCACTGTAGCGTGGCACCAGCACGGGCGGAAGCACTACATGTAATACATCACCACAACAGTCAGCACACGCTTGACGAAATTTTACAAAAAGTACAAATCAGATATGCCAGTATAGTTTGTTTGGTACTGCATTTCCTAACAAACTTAACACTGCAAATTACTAACACTGCTAAAGAAGACAATTAGAATTCAAACAGCAAAAATTATATTCCAGCATAGCATTCCCAATGAAATTGTGACAATTTACTTACTTTTACATTACTTACTTACATTTACATTTACTTACTTACTTACTTAAATTCCATTAGCAATAAAATGACCCAGAACAGCAACAGTACAAGTATGACCCACAAATGTTAGCTATCAGTGTAAATATGCAGTAGCACAGCTAACAAAACGTCAATCATGTGGCCAACATTAGCAATACCAACAACAATAGTGAATAATTCTTTTGTCAACATAATTATACTTGTGAGTTGGCATTATAATCAATAAATGTACAGAAGGTGCACCATGTCAAATGTTTGAAGAAAAAAATTTAATCAATGCAAGGTTCAAATAGTTACAACGTCTAAGGCACATCAAACCAGATTTAACCAAAGTTAATGGCAGTCTAAAATTACAAACTTGACTGTGATGTCTCAAAATTTAGGACAGGTTCAGTGTAAAAACCGGGAATGTCAAAACTACCCCACTACACGAACTCTAAAACTAACTTTAACCATACAGTAGCCCTATTTCTAACCGTACCCTTATCACTACTAATTCATAATCCCTAACGCTAATCTTAACTCTTACATAACCCATTCCTTACCCTAATTGCTAACCCTAACCCTAGACTAATCCCTATCCCTATCCAAAACTTTAATCCCTAACCCTAATTCCTAATCTTAACCCTAACCCTATTCTAAATGTAATTTTCCTAAGCCTACATCACTCTTTCCCAGTTTTGTCGTTCCCGGTTGTGACATTCCCTGATTTGACGGGACACCCTTACGACAGACCTGGGCTCTCGACTCGTTTGTAGTGGTATGGATTGATGCAGACTTCCTTCTGCTTAGCTGTGAACGGATATTCACAGCAGTCGAGTGGCTTTAGCTCGTGATGGCTCTGTAGGTCCGGCCACCGCCAGACTCGGCAATAGATAACATGAGGCAGGCCCTTGCGATGTGACACCTGAAAAATTGTTTGACAAAAACATGTTTACATCTCTCTTTACTGAAAAGTTCACATGTATTCATCAACTAGATAATATGCTGTATGACAAAGAAAGTTCTCTACATAATAATACATTATTCACAACACAATGCTACAAGTATATTCCCATTAACCTTCTGTAATCAATTTACCTTCTTAGCATTTAACATAGAAAATACCAGAAGATGATCTGCATGTTTTAAGTATGTTACACTCACTTATGCAAGACATTAGCCAGTATCAAATGCAATACTTTCTACATTGACTTGATAATCTAATGGTCAGGTTGTCAAACTCAATGACCGTGACAGTTTGACTCCTAGCTATTTCACCGCCAGGTAACCACTCTGTGCAAATTATTCACACACCACAGCCCAAGGACTAAAGGCGTCACCCAGGATGTCCATGTCACACCTGGTTATAAATGGATGCTGACCTTTACAGCCACTCAACCAGACTCAACCCAGCACATACTAAAGATCGAGCACGATGGAAGTAGCTTATGGAAATAGTACACTGAAGTCCTGGGAATGCCCATAATGATGAATAAAGACAGCCCACTGGTGTGATATACGATTTGAGAGCCCTACCGACTAAGCAAAAAGACAACAAGCAATTTACTACAAAAATTCACATCAGCGTTACCATGCTGTGGTACACTAATTCATAACTACATTAAATTACAAAGCCTTACCAATGTATCTGTCAACTAATCTCCATTTTTGCAGCTGCAAGTTAAAAACACAAAAAACTATTATTGTTGTTATTAGAAAGAAGCTTGTTTGCCTGGAGACGCCCATCGAGTGACCTCGCAATTGTCACACATTTGCTTGGCAGACCCGGATTACTCAGAGCTTTTTCCAATTCTTCCAGGGCACCTTTCTTCTTCTTCAACTTCTTGACCAGAGAGTCCACTGCATTTTCGGCCCACTTTTCTTCCTCGTCGCCCTGTTTCCAGCCCAGCAGCCGCTTGACGGCCGGACTCGTGAATGAAAACAGACTGTTCAGGCTGCTTATTGACGATGACATTGCTCACAGCACCTATCAACAAAACAAAAAGCTTTAATTATGAAACAGTTACTTGCACAGTCCAAGCTTTTATTACATCACTGTAAATGTAAGCACAAGTCTGAGGATTAACACGTCATACACTCCAGCACTGGCACACCAGCTGGCTCTTTGACTTTCTGCTGTCAAAAGACTTGCTAAAAATCTTGAAGAAGTAAGTACACACAACACTCTGAGCAATCTTGCACTCAGACAAACAGGCAATAGAAAAGAAAGAAGCTGCAGACGAACTAGACTGAGGGGTAGACGTACGACAAAGTAACATTTACAGCAAAAATGCATAAATCTGTTTGCGTATACGAACATAAACAGTTCTTGCTATAACTTACATCCCTAAGAAAGGAAGAAACTATCCAGCTGGTATATTTATACAACAATAAACCCAATTTTTATATCACAAAACAGAGACAGATTACATTATCACAATGATAACATTGTATAACTACACCAAAAATCCACGCTAATAACGTCAAAGTTATTTCACATTTAAATAACTATTTGCGTTACAAGTTACAAAAGCGCTAAGGCTTTTGAGTGGAAAATGCTTTTGTTACATCATAAGTAACGATTTGTTACTGAACTTGATAGTCAGCGCATGTATACAACTATATTTGGTAAATGATTTGTCAAATGCAAAAAAAGTAATAATTCTCCATAAAAATAAAAAACTTTTTAATTAATTTTTTAAATATAAATTATTTATTATTAATTGTTTTTCATGAAACAGAACGTGAGTTGTCATTTTTGAGCACGACAAAAGCCAAAGTTTTGTACATTTGTTTACTTACTTGATATTATTATCCGAAGTGGGTGTGGCAACAGTGGGCGTGTCAGTTGCGGGCAAAGTTGAAGTTAAAAAGCAAAAATATGTTTTGATTTTTTTCGTAATTTACGAATGTCGTGCAGCAGTTTCACTAGTCACATAAGACAGCCGTATTGCAACTAGTTTGTAGTTTCTGTTGTGTTATAATGTTGTGGTTTATACTCATAGTGGTCTTCGTCGGCACAGTAACGGTGCCAGTACCGTGTGAAGCGGCAATTAAAGGGCTAACGTACGTGCAGCAAATAGACGACATGTTTGATGAATTTTTGGCTGCAGGCGACAACGTGAAAGTTGTGTACTTTTGTAGAGGTATCTGACGTAGTTATGTTTTTTTTTACATTTTCGGACGCTTACATACAGCCCTCTCAAGTTGCACGCATCTCGCGCGAGTCTCACGCATTTTCAGTTACGCCGTGTCTAGAGAGCCGACAGTCGGCCCTCGTACTAGAGGGCCGACAGTCGACCGTACACCATCGGAAGGTGAAAGGGTGAAAGGGAATTGATTATTGATCTCACGCATTTCAATTTTCGGACCGTGACAGTATGTACATTGTGCATGTCAGTTATGACAGTGCTTAAAATTTATTAACTGGTGTTATACACATGGCCAGCCATGTGCATAGAAAACAGCAATAATGTACACGGTTGGCCGTGAACAAATTCCAAAAATTCCATGCCGCGCGCATGGCCGGGTATGATTGATTGCAGCATTTTTTCATCTCGTACAACAGTTCACTTACTGTGCGATTTAAGGGCAGCGTCCATGCCACTGACTTTTTGGTCGATTGTCGGCAGATTAAGTTGACTTTTAGGAAATTATTTTTTTCGCTACTGGTAGTAGCATGCTGGCTATTGCAAATAAAATTCTGTGTATTGTATTTTTCAATGACTACGGGGTAGTTCTGAATAAGCAGCTATATGGACTACACTCATACGCTTTAAGTGCCAACAATGCATGTTGCAGCTTATTCAGTACAGAGGTTGTAAATTTTCATTACTGACTGCAACACAGCTTAAAAAGTATGGTATTCATCTTATTCAGCTGTAAACATAAGCTTATATATTAAATAAGCAAAACATGGAGTGCATAGATGGTTTTTGGTTATTTTATGTATATCAATGCATTGTCATGGCAGACTCTCACTTTGTGTAATAAATGAGCCAAAAAAAGTCCAGCCCTAGTTGGGGCTAAAGTTGGATGATGCCTTTTATTGCATTGTAATTTTTTTTGGTATCCGGTTACCAGATCAATTTTATCACAGGTCTGTTTGTGGCATGTTTTAAGATTTTGTAGCAAGAAAGCAGTTTCTAGTGGAATTGGAGAAGTCTGCAGCAATTATGGAACTATATGATGCCGAATTTGCTTTGGCAAGTATTGTTGGACATGTTAAACAAAATTTTATCGTTATTTAAATGTTAGAAATTGTCAAGGAAAATGTCTTCAGGAAATACTGTTTATTATTATCTTGTATTTGTGGGTTGAACTGAACTTTTATGACTTTTTGTTATAGGCAGTGCATTTTTGTGCATTATATTGTATACTGCTGTAATTTCATTTGTATGCTTTTAATGTGGAAACTGTTATGGCAAACACACAAGCTAGTAAAAAGGTAAAAGTTGCCCCATTGTCAACATTGTTCTCTCACAGCTTTGTGACCTTGGGATCAGTGCTTATCTCCACTTAAATGACTCTGAGCCTGCAGTGAGCTGCAAACACATCTCCCATCTATTTTCATTACCTTTTTAGCAGTTAGGTTGGTACCAAGTTATGCTGCTTGGTAAAGCCCAAATTCCATTACGCTGACTTTCACCGAAACTTTCCCGTGTGGGGAAAGTCATGGACACAAATCATGAAAGTCGTGGACTCAAACCATTTCTACATTTCGAGATGTTTGCGACAAAGTCTGTGACAAGGTAAACCCATTTGTGTTGCTCTAATGGAATTTAGTCCATTACAATGCATGGGGAAAGTCAGCGACAAAGTCGGCGTAATGGAATTTGGGCTTAACAGAAGCACATCCATAGGTGTGAACAACTTGTTAACAACTTGTTCAGTGTTGTTACCTGGCAGTGGAACAGTTGGGATTCCAACCCCGACCTCTCTCTCTCTCATTCCTGGTTAGGGGGGTGGGTCACCACCCCAGTCCGTTCCAGGTAGCTCTAGAGGCATCGCGGGTCTGTTGTAAAGGAGTCTCCTGGTCATGTGTCGCTCCTGCCTGATCGTGGGCCAGACATTGGAACACCAGATGCTCGACTGTTTCTTCAGTGCCTTGGCAGTGTGGGCAGATGGCTGAATCCCAGTGCCCGATACGGTGCAGGTAAGCTGCTGCCAATGGAGAATGGCCAGCGCGTTCTTGTGCCACCGTGAAGCACTGGTCCCTGGACCAATTGGCATGGTAACAAGTGTTGTCTGCCTCTAAATGCTCTATGGACCCTGGCATGTGGATCGCTGAGGTACCTATCCTGAGCGATACTCCATTGGTGCCATTTAGGAGTTGCACCTTGCAATCATCAGTCCAACATGATAACCACTAGACTATCAAGCCACACAAAATAGTACTGTTAGTGAAATTTAATCTTAGCATCTTGCACAATATTCTCAAGCACTGGACCAGTAACTCAATTTGAGATATCTTTAGCTGTTGTGTAACTTTTAAGTGAAGTGACGAGTTTTTTCATTTGGTGAAGGTTGACTGTGCAATGAATCCCACAGTTGGAGAGTGTAAGGATTACAATAGTGATGACAATGTCTACATATACTTGTAAGTTGCATGTTTATCTTATGTAGCGTGTCTGAATATCTTATAGTGTCAGCATTAGGTGGCTTTAAAGTTGAAAATCAGAAGTTAAGATCAAAATGTCTGATAACGAATTGGCAATAAAGCATCTTTATAACTTATGTGTCTTGTCTGCATTAAACTGTATTAAATGATTTTACCCATTTTCGTCAGTAAAAAGATGTAGCTGGAATTGTAATAGGAGTTAATTGCAACCCAATCCTGTGGAGAACAGTTATCTGATCCATGGGAAAAATTGTTTGGCTTCGGATTAGAATTGGAAGTAGCAGACATTATTTCAGTAGTGAGTCTGACGTTTTACATTGGAAAACGTTGGCTCCAGCAATCTGTAAATTTTTGTTAGTGAGATGAATTATTAACATATTTTGAACTGGCATATTTTTTCATGCTTACGCCCTGCTACAGCTAAGGTCAGAAATCTCAGTACGGAATGTTTCACTGATTACTGCGACCAGATGTCTGACAGATGTTAATATCAAAAGTGCCGACTTGTCATTAAATCTGTTGGTACCATATGTACTTATTTGTGTATTCTGCAGAAAGAATCATCTGCTACTCAGTATATCTGTTAACTCCATGTTTGACATTGACTCCATTGTTTCCAACGTCTTGCAGTGAGTTTATTTTAGCTTCAGTTCAGAACTGTCATTTATTTTGGCTTATATTACTAGTTATGTTTTGGGAATTAATCAGTGTACTGTTTTTACGCATGTAAGCAGCTACTGCTTTCAGCGCATCTTAGTCATTGCAACTCTGTCCGTCCATCTGTCTGTCTGTCACACGGGTGGATCAGTCAAAAATGTGCAAGCTAGAATTACCAAATTTTCACCGTCGGCTGCTCGGAAGACTCTAGTTTCAGGAAATGTAAAGCTTTTCCATAAATTCAAACGGGGTCACCCTGAACGAGGGCGCTAAATGAGAGAGGGTAGGCAGAATTTGCGATTTTTTGGCCAATAAGTCGCTGTATCTCAGTAACGGTACGAGATAGAGCCTAGGTTACTATTGATCACTAATAGGAAGTCGTTTGCTGGCTCTCGATTGGCGCTGAAGTTAATGACCTTGGATGACCTTGAACGCCAAAATAAGGGTTTTTGTGGATTTTTTGGCAATTTTGGGCTGCGACACAAGTCTGTATCATTCACAAGGTGGCGCCACAGAACTATCGTCATGCGATCCAGATAGAGAGTTTGGTATTTGTATATTAACTTAGCGTGAACACCCCAATTTTCAGCTAAACTACTGAACCGGAACTGCTATAGGCTTTCGCACGTCTCGTGAACATTAGCTCAAATGTCTTGTTAATTACCCGTTCAACCAGTTTTGATATTATTCTGCGCTGTGCATTTGATTGCGTATTTTTTAATGCAAATGCCATATCATTATCTGATTATATTTGTGCATGTAAGCAAGTAATTTAGCAAGTAAGATCACTTGGAAGTGCGTTTAACAGCACCAAATCTTTTGAGTATTATGTACATTTAAAGCAATGCATTTCTGGAAGTTGATAAATGTGATAAAATACAGTAGTCAGTTCTATTTTTTGTTATATCAAGCAAACTTTGATAAAGTTAAACTCAGCAAACTCTGAGAGTATATTACATATTGAACTTAATTAATCGGTTATTCGGGAAAGTTAGCTGTTTGATGTTTTTTACTTAGTACTAATGTTTGGTTGTGATAATTTGGTAACTGCAGATGTGTTCTTCTGCATGATGCTCCAATACTGCAGACTGCCAGTGAACGTCTGAGTCTCGAGGCAGAGAGCAAAGGATACATTGACGTTGTATATACGTACCAACAGATGCTTGGAACACATTGTGAGCTATAGCCAGAAACACGTCTCATATGATCTCTGTCTGGTTTGACATGTAAGTAAGTAAGTAAGTAAGTAAAGTGTAAATTTATATAGCGCATACTTAAAAAGATCTCTAATGTGCTGACATGAAGACCGTCTAACTAGCTTCTGAATAACCAATGGCCTCAATTTCCAAGTTTCTGCAAACCTAAAAATGCAACTTATCCCGAAATATTTAATTCAGTTACCAACTCTAACCTAGTCTCTGACCCTCACACTGTTTGGACTAGTGCCTCTTCAGACTACTTGTGTTTTATGTTTCATATTAGGTTTTTCTGTAAAGATTAATCTTACTGCTGCATTATTATGTGTATCTGTGTGCATTGCCTATAAAGGTCGTCTGCGAAATGACCTATAGTGTGTCGGGTGGGACATTAAGCTTTACACACTCACTTGCTCTTCAGACTACTGAACTGTATTTTTATTGGCATGTTTGTGTTGCAGCACATCGCATTATGCTTGAGATGGTTCATGTGCATCGAAATCAGTATCGCTTTGCAGTCACCAACGAACATGAGCCAGTGATGCATCTTCCGTAAGTGATAGTTGTTACATATGGCTAATAAATACTAGTAATAAACTTATCAAATGATCTCTGAATGATTGATGTAGATGTATCTGTATTTATGTCGTCGATGTCGCTGGTGGCCACTGACTTTAATATCTATGGCGAGTTGATCTAGGAGGAGTGAGTGCATTGTTCTTGGAAATATTGTTCGGTTATGTTTATTTTCATGAGTCTTTTTTTATGCTGTAGTCGTAAAAATTGTTATTAAGATAACATTGTGGAATGGTGTCCGTATGTTTACTGTTGGTGAAGCAGGGTCTTGCAATATAAACTGTAGTCAGGATCTTATTTTCTAAGTGAATAGTTCTGATGTAGATTTAATTAGCAGGTAGATGCTTGTAGGCCATGATTGACTTTAAATTACTGATTTTAGCGCCTCTATACTCTCTACATTTCGTACTTTTTTGAGAAGTTGTTTGGTAGTTTTATGCTCTAAGTTGCTTGATATTTAGCCTGTACAGGAAGCCAAGCTGTTGCTAGGGTTGGCCGACTATACACCAGTTTCCTCTGCAGTCAGTACACTCCCTTTGGGGGAAATAGAAAGTTGTAGGGGGCCCCAACTTATACCACAGAGTAGCTGTCTGGAAACTTTATTTGCTTGTTTAGACACTTTTCTGGTAGAAATACAATACATGTGTTACAGATGACGATGACAGATGATGACAGATAGACATATCGTTCCAAAAACGCGATCTTAACAGTCAGCCAAAAATGTTTCTATGACGTGAGAAGATTGTGTTAGACTCCTGTTTAGACTCGAGAAAACTTGTAATAATAGCAGTAATCGTAGACGTTGTTAACTTTCACTTGTTCGATGCTATTTACCGTGTAGGCTATTTTTAGTGGTTGTTGTAGTAACACACTACAATTTGTGACATAAATACGTATTTTAGTTTTGCTATTTCTGCAAATCGTGTCGAATTTCATGTAAGTGATTTATGCTAACTGTTTATGCAGTGGATTTTCAGCAAGCGAAGAGAGTGCAGTTTGGATTCTGCAATGTAAACAAGTGACTGATATGACCAAGCCTTGTCCTGCTGTGAAATACCTGGGACTAATGGATCGTGACAACCTTGCTAGATATTTTCGCGCTCGATATCTGCCAGCTATTGTGAGTTCTTGGCATTATAATGACAATAAATTGTTATCAGGTATTTATTATGTGTTTATGCAGCATTTTAGCAGTGATTACTTGCGAGAGCTAGCATAGCTAGCTATAGCGCATATTAGGCCTAGCTATGGTAATTCTGTCCTGGTGTCTGTCCATCTGTCTTTCACGATCCGGTACTGATTCAAACCCAGGTGAGATAGAGACTTTGGGTTTTTACCATATGATAGCCTAGACTGTCTAGTATTTTGTGACAAAATTTCATGTTGCTGGGTGAAGGGGAACCCCACAAATGAGGGGAGAAATAGGGGCATCTCCCTTAAAAGGGCATTATTCTATCCTTATTGGCTCGTTTAATGTGAAAATGGTTGTATATAAGGGGTTTTAGTGAATTTTTTTTTGCAGTTTTGGGCTGCGACACACATTTCAACAGAAATTGCGCCGAAATGGCTAGCAATAGACCAAAACAACCTGCATACGACATTTTCAGCACTGAATGTAGATTTTAGCAATCTAAGTTTGGACCATCTAGGTTCAAGGAGGCCTGTGTACGTGGGTGTCAAAGAGTGATATCTCTCTAAAAAGTGGTTATTTATCTGCGGCTGGCTTATCTATTTTGAAAATGGTTGCAGATAGGCACAGACATGCTGCTTATCATAACAAGCACTGGCAACAAGCTTCTTAGGATTGTCAACATTGATGACCTTGATTAACCTTGAACTCTAAAATAGGGGTTTTTAGTGATAGTTTTGGCGATTTTGGCTGCAAAAGAGTGAACTGCAACAAAGTGGATGGAGATATATAGACCAAAATTACTTGCGAACAGGAACTGCTATAGGCTCTTAAGCATTTCCTGAGCATTAGCTCAGATTTCTTTTACTTATTGTGTGGCCATTCTTTGTTTTATGACCTAATTTGGTCTTTTATCCCTCACTGCAGTGTCTGGGGTGTCTTGGATTTGTGTACAGCACCCATTCTCAGGCAGAACTAACCGTTAATCATGGTCAGGAAATAAGTTTGTTTCAATACAGTCTGCAGTGTATTTTGCTTTGTTACACTCGTGAGCTAGCATAATGCACTGTAGACTGTGTTGAAACCTATACACAGTCAGTCAATCAGTTGAGAGTTACCTCGATAGCAGAGCCACCTGCAGCCAGTTTACTACTAGACAAATATTTTTATTGCTCGGTTGACAGCAATCTTTGTAGCACACTTTTAACTCCTCGCGTGCTACGTTTTTAATGTAGCGAAGAGGAGTATATGAGATCAGTGTAATATTGAGGACCGACTGACCAACGACCGACCTCTGTACCTGGAAGAGCCTTCCTGGAAGAACTTCCATAACAGTCCCAGATAGACGCATAGTCACTATGGACCACTCATAGGAAGTCGAGCCTCGGGAGTCGAATGGTCACGTGACCGATGACGACACGTGATCCCAAAAGATCAAGGTTGTGACCCCCATTATCTTTAAGGCGCCATATCTCTGTAACGGTGCCAGATAGACGCATGCGGTGAGATATGACAAGACAAATGGCAACTAGCACATCGACTATTATTGGAAATTTTTCTTCTCAGTTCCTAAAATCGGGCAATATTTTATGAACTTCGAGGAGACAATTTTTAATAACGACCTCGACGCCAGTCACTATTAGTATAACATTAAACGGGTCTCAATTAGACGCCGGGTCTCTAATACAAGCTGAAAGGAACGAAAAAAGCTTTTGAAAGAGTACAAAAGAAAATGATGCATTGCATGCGAGGAGTCATTAGGTTGGTCACAATCTAATAATATTTCTTGTTAATGCTGGAATCACAATCCTAAAACATACAGTTTAGAGTTAATTACTTGGCAAACTTTGTGCTATTTTTCTGGACCATGCTGTAATTTTGCGGGTGATGCAGCCTAACTTGATGAGTAAATTAAACATGGATGTGTAAACTTGATTTTTTATGTTATATGTAACAGCTGTTGTAGTGATAAGTGTAGTGGTTATGCATAGCGGTAACGCATTGTGTCTGATTAACGAACTCAATCTACACCAGGCTGCATTACTACTTGGATAGGTGACTGTCTGCGGGCAGGTAAACCATCTCAGTATTTAAGCAGCCACCTAGATCAACTCAGCCTTCCAACCCTTTGGGATAGGTAAAATGAGTACCAGCCTATTTGGCTGAGGTTAAGGTGTGGCACATTCACCTGTGTCAGGTGTCAGGTAACACTGTGTGATCTCATGTGGCAGGTGACGCTCCGTAGCTCTGGAATGGCTTCCAGTAAGAGCTATAACACCACCACTTTTTATTGTTCATGATAGTGATAAAATAGACACGTGTTCTTGGCTTTTCATGTAAGGGCCACCAGTCTTCTTCTTCATTTTTTTCTGTTTTGTGCTTATGAGAGTCACTTGGTGTGTGTTATGCGTAGCATGACATTGGTCGTGACGGTGATTTTGATCCGTTCACCGACAATGACCTTCACACAGTGTTCGTTCATTATGATGTTAGTGTCCAGACCACAGCAAAGGAGATTGCATCTCAACTAGTCAATGCTTTCCTGGGCCAGCTTGGAGTTATCCTGGCTAACGTGTGAGTTTGTTATTGCTTGATGTGAAGTTTACACTTACCTGTAGTTTAACTGCTTTGTTTTCGTCTCGTTAATGTTGATTTTTTGTTTAATCATGTTATGGTTGTTTGTTTGTTGCTGTCTTACCCTGTTCCTTTTAGTTATAACAGTATATTGTGTCATTGTTTGTTTGTTACCTCCGCCAAGGTGAGCATAGTGAACATTGGAGGAGATTAAGAGATTGGTCATTCTCTCCATCTTTCCATCCTTCTTTCTGTGTACAAGATGACTCATAGTGGCAATGTCGTCATTGCACCAACAGCGCAAACAGCAATGCCGGCTGTTACTTTTCCCTCTCTCTGCAGCGTAGCGGCTCTTCCTTTTCCCTCCCCTTTCCTTGTTGTAGGTGTAGTAGTAGTAGTAGTAGGTTTAGGTATAGGTAGTAGTAGTAATGTTTAAATCATTTCACTTGGTGGAGTTACGAGTGTCTTCTAGTTACCTCCGCCAAGGAGGTTATGTTTTTGCCAGAGTTTGCTTGTCTGTCTGTCTGTCTGTTAGCAAGATAACTCAAAAAGTTATGGACGGATCTTTCTGAAATTTTCAGGGAATGTCGGGAATGGCAAAAACTACAAGTGGTTCAATTTGGGGGGGGTGATCTGGAAGGAATCCTGGATTCTGGATCACTTTGAAATTTTCGTTAACATTGCATTAAATGGGGCATAAGCGAAACCGCTGCCAAACCGAATATGGTGACGCCACCTGGCGAACAACATGGCGTTTCGGAGGTCTGCGGTCTTTGACTGCATTCTAGTTTAATAATGTTTTGTTGAGCCCTTTGGCCTGTATGTATGGCATGGTCTTAAGTCTATGTTGAGACTAGACCGCTTACGCTCTGGTTGTGAGAGTGGCTAGCTTTCATCCCACATTTATGTAATTTAATATCATTGCTTATTTTATATTGTGTTAAAATTAGTTTTCCTCTGCATTTAATTTCCGTTGACTGCTCACGGTCTTGACATTTATTTAAACAAAGCATGCTATTATAAGAATTAATTATTGCGATAAGTTATGCTTGATTTCTGTAACAGTGATGAAGTTGCTGTTGATGAAGCAAAGTTCGGAAAGATGGAAAGAAAGTTGCCATCACTGTCAATTCAGTTTCTCAACGGGGTAGTTAGTTACTTACAGTATTTGACGTGTGTGCAGTAATATTTGTTTAATATGTTTTTCTTTAAACTTCAGAAAAGAAGGTTTCTGGCAAACTGCTATTTCTGAGCAAATGCACAAATGATTGAATGATTGATTTTTGGTTGCATGTAAATGTGATGTAAAAGCCATTATCAGATTGTCATTGTGAATTGGCATTGCCGGCAACAGAGAGTTGAAGGCCCCCCAAATACAAGTGTGAGGCCCCTATAATGAACGTCTGGGGGGCAAAGCCCCCAGTTGGGTCAGGGGCAGAGCCCGTGGTCAGAGGATTAGGGGGGGCAAAACCTCCCTGAAGCTGAAACACTTTTGGCTTTTGGACGTTCACTGAAAGCCATAAATTTGCCCAATTTTTTAAACATTTGAAACACAAAAAAATCAGATACAATTGGTGTTGTCTTTGCAAAAAATGAAGTCTAATAGGCCACAATATGTCACAGATTACTGTACAAGTAATAGACTTGTCCATTTTAGGTAAACTTTTCACATGTTTATTTGTTTTATTTTTTGAATATATTTTTAACGAGAAATTTAAGCTAATGCTCATGAGACGCGCGAAAGCCTATAGCAGTTCCGGTTCAGTATATTAGCTGAAAATTGGGGTGTTCACGCTAAGTTAATATACAAAATACCAAATTCTCTATCTGGATCGCATAACAATAGTTCCGTGCAGCTGACGTTGAAAATTTGGTAATCTTAACTTGCACCGCTATTGACTGATCTACCCGTGTGATGGACGGACAGACAGACAGACGGACAGCATTGCGATGGCTAAGACGTGATGAAAGCAGTAGCTGCTTTCGCGCGTAAAAATATAACAAGTCGATCAATGCAATCAGTCAGTGTTAGTTAGTGCTTGGCGTTGTAAAGCAATTCCCTAGGTGGTAGCACCATCGAACAAAATATCACAAATTACGCTGTAAGATTTACAAGCCGTTTCACCAAATACTGTGCATTGGAAATGTACTAAATAATAAATTATTGCGCTCACAATACAACGAAATCATACAACAAAAATTTCCGTCGCTGTTTGAGTTAGATTTGTGGGAATTTGGGATAAAATACAACACCTTTATTACAGTCATGCCGAAGAGCACTTAAGGACAGTTCTGTGGCTCCACCTTGTGATTGATATAGACTTGTGTCGCAGCCAGAAATTGCCAAAAAAATCCATAAAACCCCTTATTTTGGCGTTCAAGATCATCCAAGGTCATTGAATTCGGCGCCAATCGAAAGCCAGTGTACGATTTCCTATTAGTGATTAATAGTAACCTAGGCCCTATCTTGCACCGTTACTGAGATACAGCGACTTATTGGCCAAAAATAGCTAATTTTGCCTACCTGCCTCTCATTTAGGGTTTTCGTTCGGGGTGACCCCCTTCGAATTTATGGAAAAGCTTTACGGTTCCTGAAACTAGAGTCTTCCAAGCAGCCGACGGTGAAGATTTGGTGATCTTATCTTGCACCGTTTTTGACTGATCCACCCGTGTGACGGACGGACGGACAGAATTGTGATGGCTAAGATGCGCTGATAGCAGTAGCTGCTTTCATGCATAAAAACTAGAAAAAGTTTTTCATACTTATCATGAGGCCCCTGAGCATATGTGAGGTCCCCCAGCCAGGTGGCATGCGGGCCCTTCTGGTGTCTGTGAATTGGAACTGCTGTGTTGGCACTGACGTAAACAGCAAACAGTTTAGTTTTAAGCCTAGATTGATTGATTGTCAATTTCTCATGTTCATTCAATTTTGTCTTCATTGTTTAAAGAATTTATATGTCACATAAAAATAACACACATGCACACCCAAGTAATTTGGTAAAACGTGGAATTGCTCTTTATTTCTGCTCATCGGGTGGCGTCAGCAATTTGCAATTACATGTTTGGGTTTGGGTAATTCCCAATTTTTCTTCCTGGAATCTGGGATCCTATCTGACTTGTGTGTTATTTTACCCCACAGATGTATCTGCCAAATCTAAATCCATTATGCAGTTTAAGCAGTGTGCACATGTGTGACAGATGACAGAATGGAGAATTGTGTTGCTCAAGGCGGAATTGCTTGCAACAATAAATGGCTAAAGGTTAACGATGGTCTATAGCTCTTAATAATAAACCCATCTCAGAGCTATGTGGCGTCATCTGTCGTATAGAATCACACAGTTTTACCTGCCATTTGACACAGGTGAACGTGCCCCTTCTTAACCCCCACCAGATAGGCCGATACTCGATTTACCTACCCTGGAGGGATGAAAGGCTGAGTTGACCTAGGTGGCTGGTTACATACCGAGATGTTTTATCCGACCGCAGCAGTCACATGTCCAAATACTAACTCGGCTCAGTGTAGAGCAACTTCGTTGATCGGACACAGCATGTTACCGCTATGATATGCCACTAACCCAACAATACATTATAACAGCAGGCTGCAAGAAAAGCGAATGCTTGTCAGTGCTGGTCGCTGCTCATGTAACGGCTGATTGGTTTTTTCTCTGATAATTTCTATCGCATGCTGCAGGATTCGCTTCGGTACATGCCTGACGGGCGAGATCCGGTGCAGTTTGTTGCTGAGCAGCTCAGCAGTACAGTGACGCCATCTGGTGAATCAGTTCCTAGTAGTGCTGCTGATGCTGGGAACACTGGGACCACCCTGTCTACCAATGAGAATGCAGATGATGATGGTATATACATATTTACATAATTATTAGACTGTAACCGTCACTCGTCAGTTTTGGGGTCTTATGACAAGATCAGTCTTAGACCATAGACCAGTCTTGTTCTTGGTTAGCAATTGCAATCCTGTGATTGAATTTTAATTCCAGGATCTGAGATTTAAAAATTTGTAATCTTGGGATCCCAGGATCCCTTTTTCAGAATTAAGCTTGCAAATCAGTTGTTATTTTGGTACCTCCAATATAATTTTTTTATGTATAGAATGTAGTAGGCATGTATGAAAGGTATATCCGAACTGTAGAAATTGACAGTGTCCATCTAAATATAAATTACAGAGCACAGGAAAAAGTAGGACTTTAAGTGTGCATGAATTTTTTTTATTAGACGACTACTAATGTTATTTGTATTATTTAACACTCTGAAAAAGTCCATTTTTGAGGAATTTTTTAAATCTCGAAATCCCTGGATTCAGGATTGGTTAAAATGGCCGGGATTTTGGGTTTCGGGATCTTGGGATTGCAGTCACTAGTCTTGGTCTTATAGTTTTGGCCTTGGTGGTCTTAGTCTTACATTTTGGTTTTGTTTCCAACACTGAGTGCCTGCTACAGTGCAAAGAGGTGAGCGAAGTAATTCAAGTACATTATCAGACTGAACCGCTGTCCGTGCATCTTGCCTACGCCTACTTGATTGCTTATGCATTTACACTCTACGTGGGTAAGTGCGTCTGCAGTCTTGCTGTTGCTTCAGTATTCTTGGTCTCTTGTCTTGCTCTTATAGTTTCAGTTTTGGTCTTTATCTTAACACATTAATATTGTTATGGTATAATCACTGTCAGATATTGTATATTTCAGCTTTTCAGCGTTTTGTTGGCTAAGTTTCTTTGTCCTGAGTCTCCAGGAAAGGCATTTATTTGTCTGGTCTGTATTGACAATGGCACCTACGATTCGAACTTATGTTTTGACTTATGGTGCGCTACGAATGCAGACTACGTACTTACTTTACTTACTTATGGTGACAGTGAACCATAATTATTCTTAGCGCATGAATGAAAATGAGTATGATCATGTGGGTTAACATTGAAATAATTGGTGGAAAAGTGGGTTTAGAGAACTGGAATTGGGATTTGCAACATCCGCGTGATAAGGGGAAGGACATGTTTGGTCTGGTTTAAATAATTATGTTAAACGCGTAAAGACAAAGAAATGATGCAGCGGTTAAAGTATGTTTGATTATCAAAGTCAGAGGAACAAGATTGGGGCAATGCCAAAGAAACACCTGATGGAAGATAATGAAGATATTTTACCTTGAATTTTAATGTTTCCATGGAAAATGGCTGGCAAATGTCTATGCATAAAAATCAGTGGTTGCTTTTGTTAAAAAGTTGGAGGTAGGAAGTAGCAATTTGTTTCGACAGACAGCTGTGAGTGTTTGACATAGCAGATACGGATGCTCAGAATTTAATTTTTTTTTCAATTTTATCAAAATGAGGAATCTCTGGTACTAAGTTTAATATTTTTGGAAGAAAATTTCTTGATGAGAAAGAAATTTACCGACAGGCTAAAATTAGGGGAAGGGCAATTGCTGTTTCCTTTCCTGGCACGATGCATCTAGTAAAATAATTGTCTTGTTTGTAGTTTTGAAGCAAGATGATGAAGTGGCAGAAGTTATGGCAGAGCTACATAGAATGGAAGCGTTTCGTAACATGGACAACGTACAATATCTGAACTCGGCAACGTTTCATTCCGTCACACGGGATTTACAGCAGACCATTGTCATGGTTCTCTTTTATGTAACTTGTGAGGAGATTTTTATTTTTGCAACTGTGTTGTTTTTATTCGAATTTTTTATCCATATATCTACAGTATATATCTATAATGAATGCTGATGGATGGTACTACTCTTATCCATATCTTTGCTGAATGTCAAATGATTTTCAAAATTCTTGTCAAAGCAAAATGCAGTTTTACTCCTATGATACCTGCATGTGGGACAGCTGGTTTTTTGTAGTTTTTGATATGCTGTTGCTATCATAGAATGAGTCTGCCTGAATATTTTTGCATTTTTGCCTGAAAATTTTTTGCATTTTAAACAATATCATCTATGCTGTGCCCCTTATATTACTTACTGGAATATTTATCGATTCAAGAGGAGGATATGTTTTTTTGCACTTTCTATATAGCTAAGTATTAACTGGGCCAAGCATTAACTTAGTTGGTGCAGCAACATCGTTACCGACTAAAGCAAATCATCGATACGTACTTGAAGTGACATAAAGTGATGCGTATAATTCTGTGCCGCATGTTAATTCAGTTGATGCTCCGAGCCAGGTGTTGCTGTCAACGTACAAAGAGCTTGCTCATGATCTAGCGTCAGAAGGTCTCCGTCCACTCGCGGCCATTGACTGTTATGACTGGACCGACGTCTGTCAGCTTGCCAATGTCTCGGCGTATCCTCTTATTAGAGTTTATCGGCCGCCACATGTAGACTTTCTGCCCTACTCCGGATTTTTGTCAAAAGCCGCACTCTACACTGCTGTGAAACTGTACGTTTGTTAATTTATTTTTGCATTTGAATTATGTCTGTGGCATACTATGGGTCAACGCAGCTTTTTATACCTGTGGGGTAGGCAAACTGAGTAAAGCCTGCTTGGCTGGCCAGAATTAAGGCAGGGCACAGTGACTTATCTTAGCTGTGGTCCTATATGACAAATGATGATACTCCATAGCTTTTAAATAGGCTTCCGTACATCTGTCTGTTTTATAAATGGTTGTAAACTTTTCTGATGACATAAGCTGCAGTGCATGTAACAATCAAAATGGGCGCATTCACTGTATGTACACTGGATTATTGATTGCACCATACAAATGACAATTACAATAATTATTATTAATCTAAATATGGTGTATATCTCCAGTGGCTTTGCAACAGATTTGGATATATTTTATATAGCATGAGAGAATGGTGGTTTTCTTTTTTGCTTATCAAACACAATTCATGATTGTCTGACTTTCTTAGCATTGGTCATGATGGATTTAGTCTTGTGTTAATTGTTTTAGACATTTGACAGACAATCCAGTGTTGTTAAGGGCCACGGAAGACGTGGATGATTTTGTTGCCAATTGTCCACCGACGGAGATCAATGCAGATGCTTGTGTACTCGGTCTTTATGATACTGCGGACACAGCTGGTAGGACAGCATACTTTTTTGTTTCTTTTCTTATTTCTGGAAATTTTAAATGATGATGCTGTATTCAGTGTTTTTACAGTTTTAAAGTTTTGTATTGTTTTTATCCATGTAGACATATTAATCATTTAAGAACAATCGAATTCTGCATATAATAAAGAATAAATTTATCATTTAAAATTGCACTTACCTTTGTCAAATGGCAGCTTTTAGCACCTCGTTTTGAGGTGGGCTGAGGTTTATAATGTTTTTTTCTGAAACTTACATACAAATTTTTCTGTGTACAAAATTTTGGGTGATTGAATTTAATGAAAGCAGTATAAATTAATAGTTTTCTGAAATGTGGCATTGTAGGAATAGAAAAGTTTGATATGGTTGCTGCAAAAATGCACGGAGAGATTGCATTTGGACGAATCATTGATGACAATATTGCCAACAAGAGGTAAGATTAAGTTATAATGAACAGCTGGAAGTAGGCCTGTGAGCATTTCCTAACATTCTTGTAAGCACGACAGCTGTTATCAACTGCCTTTAGAGGCAAGCTCCTATTTTTCAAATAGAAAAAAAAATTCTACTGTTATGCAGTGCACATGTTGATAGACTGCACCTGTTTTAGTGCTGCACAGCAAATATGTGGGAGTTGATGGACTCAAAGAACTTTTTGAAAATGTTGAATTTTAAGAAGTTATTGCTTTCGCTAAGGATACTTTTACTATCGCATATAATGTTTTTGCATCAGCTTAATTGTCTTCATCTTACCAGTTATTTGTGATCTATTAAAATACAGATATAATACAGATTAAATGTTTTTCACCATTTATAGCACTGAGTGGTTTATTTTGTGCTGATGTGTTGTCAATAGAGCTGTCGCATTAACGAGTTAACGCATTAATGAATTAACGCACGTTATAAAAATTAACGCACATACGCAAATTTTACTAAATTCTGTGAAGCCGGAGTTCTAATATTCCATTAAACTGCAGTTATTTGATGACCGAATAACATTGAAGTAATTAAAAATTGTTTTGTTGCCATTTGATCACTACTGTCACAGTCCTGCGACACAGCCGCGAGTTCATCCGTCATCATTCCAGTCACCCTCTCTATGTAGTTCGCCTAATATATCAGCAATATAATGATGCATTATTAACATGTTAACACATGCGTTAAAAAATTGATGCTTTAGCAGATCTAGTTGTCAAAGATGAAATACGAGTTTTCCGCACTGCTTTTGTTGATCTTGTGTTGTCTGTTGTGTCGAGATGTGAGAAATCATCTCCGTGCAGTAGGCCTATTTTGGTGATTCGATGTAACGATCGTGTTTCATCGTTCTCGGCTATTTCATTTGATGGCAGTTCCGAGACGTTGATTGAATCAGTCAGACTAGCTCGACTTTCACATCTGGTATATTTTGTTTGCATTTCTTTACATATTATTGTTATTGTCGCTTTTACTGTCAACTCGGCTTGGGCTTCCCTCTTTGGGTAGGTGCATTTTGGTTGTAATTGAAAGCATATTGGAATACTGAAAAATTGTGGCAGAATTAACGATGGAGCTAGCGATTTACTTATTTATAATCTAATCATGAAAAATCGGCGTAATTTTGGGGAACATTTTGTTCACAAATAGTGTACAAACGACGTCCAATGTACAGACATGCACACAGAAATAGCTAGAGTGTAACTTGTTTTATGAAAAACAACTAACGTGACCCTCGGTCATCTCCTCAACTGTAGCTGGAGACGTTGTCCGGGCTGTTCCAGGAACAAATGGCTTTGTCAACTCCATGGGGACAACAACACTCCACTTGCTGACCTCTCATAATGAGCCTTGAATGAGTCTGGAGACGTGGACACTCGGGGGTAATGCTGTTGTCCTCACTGACTATGCGTTAACGACGATGACAATTTTTAATAATGCAGCGTGATCGATCTGTTTTTCCGTGTTTAGCCGGAGCTGACGGCGGATCTGTTTGCGAGTTACTTTGCTCTCAGTCGTCCATTCCTGATAGCATTTATCAACACGAACCAGCTCTCGTCAATGGAATCCACATCCAGTCTGATGCCGGTGATGCAGCGGCTTGCTATGAAAAATGCTCCTTCTGATGGACGCATCGTCTGTGCTTGGATGAATGTGTAAGTCTACCTGTTGTGTGCCTATAATCCAAAGGTTTGATAGTCTGAATGTGTGCCATGAAAGTGCATTTTCACTAACTTTAACTCTTACCTTAACATTAACCCCAACTCTAACCATACTGAATACTGATAGTTGAGATGAAATGTGGAGATTGAGTCAACGTCTGTAGAAGTGTATAGGAAAGAGCCCGAAAACTTTCAGACTATTGAGTCTTCAGATTATCGAGCTGCTCTCGTCTCCCTGGTATCTAGCCAGGGAGTATGCATATTAAATGAAGAAAACAGAAATTTAAAAAAAAACGGAAAAGAGTGCAAAAGAATAAGACAATGTGTTAGTACAGAAGTTGAATATTATTTTTAATATTCCACGTGCAGCATAAGGAGCAGTTTGTTAATTTAAGCATACTAATCAGCTTTCGGCCAGGCTTTTATTAATGGATAATGTTGTTTTTTGCCTACATTCAGATTTTTTCACAGAGGCGGATTTAGCTAAATAGGAGCCTCCATGGAGCAGAGAATGTAGAACAACAGCATGGCATGACTCATTATAGTGCATTGCAAAGTTTAAAGTTCACTTGGCCTGTATCAGACTTTTGAATTTAGAAAATCAGTTAATGGCCACAATATTTCATAAAACTGTGATATTTAATTCATGTTAAGTATTTGTGTGTTTATCGTTAAGGTGAGCAAATGTATGTAAGGCCCCACCGAACAGGGCCCTGTCAGGTTTAAATCAGACTTTGCTATTTTCAAAATGAGAAGCAGTACTTTTCGCTAAATACTTATACACTATATATGAATGTAATATGAATACATAGTTGTCTTGGAACTGCTGTTATGGATCTTAACCTGGCATAAATCCAACACGTGGACCAGTTAAACAAAACTAACCATTTTTGTGTTTTTTCTTATTGTAGCTCGGATCATGATGGAGTGGGTCAACAAGTGTTACACCATCATATTAAAACTCCTCGTACAGAAGAGTTACTTCTTATTGACAGAAAAATGGTAGGTACACAATCTATAATTCAGCATAATTATTTATGTTAATTTTATGTTATTTGTTTTGAATATTTTGCATTTGAAGCATTATGTTTATTAAACCTGCTGTAATTAACCCTTGGCTTATTTTCTGTGCAAGTGGTACAGTTTATTTGATTTTTAATTATTTATATTTACATACATCATTTTGAACTGTAGTCACTAGAATTGCATTTGTTTTCTTGTACATCTGTTGCATGTGTTTTGTTGTTTAGTTTATTGGGTTTTTCTTCATTATGTTACCACAAAACATTCTGTGCCACTGCGACAGTTTGGCTTAGATGATAACATTTTTTGTTACATCAACGAAGTTATTTGACACCGGGCACGGTTTATTGCTTGGATGGGCGGCCGTCAGCAGATGGGTAAATCATCTCGTTATGCAACCAGTCATCCTGATCAACTCAGCCTGGCCATCCTTTCATGAAAGCTGGAACGTTAACAGGCGTACAAGGCAACGTACTAGCTTTAATCCAATCCATGGTCTTAAAGTGTAAACTGGTGTCTAGCTGAGGCACGAAGAAATGGAGTTTAGCATCACTATATGGGATTGGCCTTAGGGCTTGGGAAAGACTTTATGATACTTTGTGTTACACTATCAATACGGAAAACTTACTTGACATTTAGTTTACTAATATAAGTACAGTTGACAAAGTAAAATATGAACCACAAACAGCAGCGGTGGCATCAGTTTGTCTTCAATATTGTGGTGGGCAAAGGTCAAAGCGAGCGAGTGAGTGATTGAGTAGGGTTTAACGTCCTGCCCGACACCGCATAGGTCATTTCGGGGTCGGCCTTTGTAGGCGAAATTGCACATACACATAATAACGAAACAAAAAGTTTAACCTTTATGAAACACGAAACGCAAAAAAAATGACGGAAACCTAAAATGGTAAGAGCTGCTGATTATAATTGTGCATATGTATCAAAAATGGCAGTTCTATTAATCTTCCCTGTTGTTCTCCAAACAGTCATCAGTCTCGTAATGCTGTCTATTGGAGGACAGGGGGAACACTGTAAGCTCGTCCAATGGGCCCAGGATGGAGCACCAACCAAAAATTAATTTGATGCATTTTAGCCTCAGAGAACACTTCTGATAGAACAATAGTGTCGCAAATAAGATCATTTCATGTTTTTTTTTGTTTTTTTTCACTACCGTGATTTTAAATTAGTGAAATGATTGGGACTTTCATTTTGGCTATGTGGATCGGACAACAAGATATGTTCAAATATTGGGGGCCGGGCTTCCACCCCTCATTGACGCCCCTGTGTAGAAGTTCTGTATATTGTGTGTCAGGGTGCTGTCCATCGTTTTGAGGCTGATTTGCCGGCAACGTTGGACACTGTGCAAACTTGGCTTGTTTCTGTTCTTTCTGGAGACGCGATGCACACGGGTATGTTGTGTCATTTTATTTTACACAATGCAGAAATAGCTGGCAATATGGCGTTAATAATTATCTCTTGTGACATCGATAATTACTATTGTGCATGACACATGATAAAAAACACTACGTGCAGTCAAAACAGATGAGTGATGCTTACCTTTCATGGTGCAAAAATTAGTTGTGCAAGCTTTTTTAACTTTTTCTTTATGTGTAATGTAATTTTGCTGCTTTTTGATTATGTGTCTTAATACTTATACACCGTGTCTCAAAAAACAATCAAAATTGTTTTTGGCATAACATTGTCAAATTTTTACCAACTTTAATAATTTTTGGCGGAAAGATGGCCAAGATGATATTACTATGTATAAATGTACAAAACATCAGTTTATACACTTGTTAACGGCAACATTTAAGGACTTGCACATCGAAAACAGCAAAAATTACAAAAGGTGATATTGCCCGCATCACACCGACTGTGTGTCAGTGTGCCGCTGAATAATATCACCTAATTATAAAGTTATAGTGTAGAAAAAAATTTACAATTTAATTTAAATTTGTAAATTATAAAGTTATAAAATTTTAAGTTTTATTGAAATTATAAAGTGTTTTATTAATTAAGAACCTCAGGGAACTTACCCTAAGACTTTTCAGTCTTAATGATACACAATATATACAGTACTGTAAACTCGACTTTGATCACGCTAAGTTGACGGACTTTCCTGCAACTGAGATGCACTTGCTTCAGTGTTCTTCTGGAGCTATGATTTTTTTGAAGAAGAGTTTTTGATCTTTCCTTCCAGCCAGCAATTTGTTTCTAGTTTCTCATCAGCAGAAAATATGTGTTTCCTTTTGTGTGTTCCAATTGTAGCCCAGTAATAAACTGTAAGTATTGTATTGCCACGTGATACTAATTTGTGACGTAATGCTAGTGGCATTTACTATGTTCGTCTATATCAGACTGTAAACTTTTTGAATGCCCTCGTAATCCGCATGGCAAATTGCTAGCTTAAAGACCCAGAACGAATTTTTACAGTGGAATCTGCGCTTTGAAGAAATGCTGTACTAAGTGCATTTCATTTCGGAAGACTTTGGTGATATGTAACAGAATATGATTGATATATTTACTGTCGATGAAAGCTGCAGCAGCAGTATTGTTTAATGATTTAGCATCAGAATTACTAAGTTCATTTTTCTTTTCTCTATTTCTCTGTTAGCATGATAACTCGTGAACTACTGCACTTAGCTTAATGAAATCTTGCACAAGGATGCACCTCGCCAGTCTCCAGAACCCTGCTCAATTTCAGGTCATAGGTCAAAGGTCAAAGTCACATGCATCTTTGTGTGTTTAATGTGTATGATGCTGCAGCTACGTATGGGCAATACTTAGCCTTGAGCAAGTCTTGGCAGCAGTGGCTTCTATCCCTCAAATCTAGAATCAGAATTGGGTGCAAGTTTTCCCCATTTTCAGGCTTAAGTCTCTGCCTTTGGACTCCTTCCTCTCCCTGCTCAATGCAAAATGGGGGAAAGTTTTGATTTACACCCTTAACAAAGCTTTCCCCCTTCATTTTTAACTAGGCACAAGCTGCACCCACTATGTATAGGGATAGAAGCTCCTACTTGACGCTTTTGTTTTTGTGTAAGTGTGTCAGGCTGTGAACTTTTTAAAGAACCTTCGTATTATATGGTGTGATTGCAGGCACACTGTCAGAAGAAAAATGGCGATCGTCAACTCCACCGTTTGATTTCCTTGCATTAGTCGATGCTGACGAGGCCGATAGAACATCCGCTGATAAGCTTGCATACGAAAACGAACACGGCATTGGTATGTGAAACAACAACAACATTGCCAGTGGCATTGTATTAGGGAGGTGGGGCAAATGCTGCTTTCTCTAAGTTTTGGGCTCTGAGAGATAAGTGTCTGAGAATTTTCATCTGCAAATGCAAAATTTAGTGCTGATGATCCCAGATCCCATTTTGGGGACACTTGGGGCAAAATGGAAATTTTCAGCACTCATAGTTTCTTTTGTCCAAAATTTGCTGTTGTCAGTTGGAAATGTGCAACTTCCTGCCTTGTCTACTTTTTAACTGACAACACCGCTGGCGATTGCAAGTTTGCAACACAGATCATTGGTTTGACTTGGTTGGGTTGCAATTGGTGAAGACAGCATTTTACGTTTAATTAGTCGATAGTTCTGAAATGAGTCTGATGAAATTTTGGGCACTTGTATGAGTTGTTCTTTCATTTTTCTACTCCCAGAACTCTACGGGTGTAGTGGGACACCCTTTTATCTTTCTTTTTGTGTCTTTTGTGTTGCCCTATCAACGTGGCACTGGTGGCTTGCTGGCTGTTAAAAAACTTTAATTTGTCAGCCTGACCAAAGATCATATATGATTTGAGAACACGCGAGATGTCAGTGTTAAATTCATGTGTTTGAAAATTTCAAACCATGTACACTGGCCTGTAGATCTCTGGAAGGTAGGTTTGCTTTTCTTTTGGCACCCAATTATTTGATTAGCTGTTTTCCAATTGCTTTGCCTGCATTTTGACGAAATCAGTCATCTGTCACGTTTGTACCCCATTTGATGGATTCGCATGCCATTGCTGGAACGTCTGCAGGGTTCAGGGACACGTTTTAGATGGGGTCTCTGACCGTCAGGGCAAGGGGAAATTTTGGGGATTGAACTTTTAGCCATAGTTTGTTCTTGCCTACTTTTGATTCACCGGAGTGCAGCACCGATCAGAGATTTTACCTCTTACGAAATTGCTGTTGTGCTAATGTGCTTAATTACTTTCTTACATGTTGATGGAAGGAGTGGTTGAGGACGACGACACTCTACCAGTGAAAGACATTGAAGATGCTATCGAGACTGAGCTTAGCAAACTCCAGTACTCACGACGACTTCATGCTACGGCCACACGCAATGAACTGTCATCTGTCGAACATTCCGGGAAACATGCAGCGAAGATCACGCACATCGAACTCTGACATTGTGATACTGTAGTAGTCGTTGTTGCTTCTGAGATTGTTGTCAAGTCAGTTTGTTGTTGTTGTTATTGAGCCAGTTCCTTATTTATTTATAACGTTCTGCCAGTCCATTTTATTTGTAATTCGGAAATGACTATGCTGTGCTCTGTATACTGAGTTATTTTCCAGACCATAACTAAGGAGGGTTCGTTGATGGGTTTGGTCACCAAAACTCTGCCTCCTGTCTTCCAGTAGACAGCATTATCACATTGATGTCAGTCTGGAGGATAAAAGGGAAGATTATTAGAACTACCATTATTGTTATAATATGCATGCATATAATGGAGTTGTTACAATTTTAGGTTTAGCTTGTTTTTTGTATTTTGTGTTTTGTGTTTCTGTAAAGGTTAAACTTACTGTTCGTTATTATTGTGTTTGTGTGCATTCCGCCTGGAAAGTCCGTCCCCGAAATGACCTATACTGTATTGGGCGGGACGTTAAACCCTACTCACTCACTCACTTACTGAAACTCTGCTTATTATAGAAACGACCAAAATCGTCATCACCGTATGCAATTTTTGAGCTCAAAATGCATGAAAGTGCAAACATCACTTGAGGAGTTTGTGGCACTCCCTCAGACCTTGTAGCTAGATTATTGGAGAGCTATGGAGTCGAACTCTTCTCTCCTGTGGAAAAGTCTGGCTATGGGTCGTTTTTTCTTCACAATTTTTTTGGAGTTATAATATTTGGGTTAGAAAGTGTTACACAGCATGAATGTTTATTTCAGAGAAATGTATTATTTTTTGCTTGTTGAACATTCTTTTATGCTGCTTATACCACAGATGTGTTGTGATTTTTATCATTTTATTTGATATCTGGTGCTAATTGCTTTTATTATTTTTGTGTACTTATATGCAAGGAACTGAAAATGACGTCTAACCAATATCTTAGAAATATACATTTTTTAAGAAATACACCGTTCGTCGACATTCAGTGACATTATTTTTGATATCATTATAATCTTGTGATCATGGTTTCATATCATTTGCTGTGTTCTTTTCTGTTGTTAGCAAAGTATTTTGTTTTTAAAATTATTTTTCTAGTTTATGTGCAGCTAGTTTTTGCTGCAGTGTGCTCACTTGATTTGTTACTGATGTAAAGAGTAAATACCAGTAATCATTTTTATATCAGTATTCAGGTCAAAACTCTTATCTTCTTTGCTGCTTTTAATTCATATTCTGTTTTGTTGTATCCAGCATGTTCGTGTAACTGCTTTTCAGTGTGTGTGTTGTGACACCAGTTATTATGTAGCCATCCTATAGTCAGTGGCTTTTCACCACCTGGTGGGCGTAGCTTGCGAAAAATAGGGGGAAGCTTTGATAAGGTTGTAGATCAAAACTTCCCCCTATTTTTCACTGGGCAAACTACACCCTTAACAAAACTTTCTCCCTAGAGGGGAAAGAAGCCCAAAATGGAGGGGGAAACTTGAGTCAGAAATTGAGGTGGAACTTCAGCTCAAAACTATGGGGGGAAGTTGCACCCAATTTTGATTCTAGATTTGGGGGGATAAAAGCCACTGCCTATAGTCACAGTATGCAACATGCTGGTGCATCCATCCAACCAATATGGGCTTTTGACTTAAAGACGATTAGATTAGTCGTGCAAGAACCAAAATTGCTGTGAGCATTCCACATGTCAGTGGGAAGTGATGTGTCATAGTTTCAGTTTATAGGGTCATGGATCTGTTCACTAATTATCCTCAGATCTTGGAGAAAAGAATCATATGAAATGCACATGGATCTCATGCTGGCCGGCTGAGGCTCGCCATGCAGGTTTGGTGCCAACTGCAAGCCAGGCTGTTGTTAAGTCTAGTTTTATTTCAGGGCTTAAGGCCTTTGTCATTTGGCTGGATGGATACTTAGGGCCTATACACTACCTGCTGACATCTGCATGTACTTGTTGTATGAACTGTGGCGTAGCCAGAAGTGTGAATTGGGAGAGGGATTCTTTATCTTCTTGCTATTCCTTTGTCTCTGTCTTATATAAGTGGGGCTTCCAAAATTCCAGTTAGAGGGTCTAGGGGAGAACTGAGCTCCCCCATTGGGATCTGGGCAGCCGAAATTGAATTTGATGCAATTATGGCCCTCATATATGAGATCTGGTGGCAACAATTACCATTAGTTTCCTTAATCCCTAGTATTTATTTTCAATAAACATTTTACGTTGGGGGGCCTGCTGAGCCAGGAATCCCCCCCTGTCTGCGCCACTGTGTGTGAAATGTTTTAGGCTTTGTTGTTGGAATTGTTCTTATAGTATTAGATGCATCAAAATGAAATAAAAAATGCATAAGGAATGACTTGGCACATTGCTTATACAACAGCTTGTTGCTATCGCACAAGCCGTGATTCACACAGTTATAAGTAGGTAAAGAAGAGGTGGAAAATACTGTGTGCAGATTCCAGAAGTTTACTTTAATATTGTGTCGTTTCTATGTGTGACATAATCTGGCATTCATTGCTTTAACCGTGAATTAATATAATGAAGTGATACCACAATTGCTCACCGCGGTATGCATTATGTGGACATAATTGAAATGTTGGATGTACACTAGAGGACGAATTGTTGATGTGTCACGGCCAAAAAATTGGAATATTATTAGCCTCTTGAATCAGTCATATGTAGTGATTGCAATCCCGAGATTACAAATCTCAGGATCCTAGCCAGGGATCCCAGCTGGGATTTTAGGATTATAAGAAATTCATTAAAATAGTAGGCCTACTTATTGGAATGTTAAATGGTACAATTCTAGCCATTGAATTAATAGGCCTACAGTTAAGTTTGCACTAGAGTCATATACTTTGCTGTGAATTGTATTTGACAAAAAATCAGTCTACAGCAGCTCGGATAAGGCTATGTGATAGGCTTGTAATTATCTTCCGTAAGCTGGAAGTGCCTAAGATTATGTCTGTTAATCGGAATCAAAAAAACCCGGCTGTCGCTGGTGAAAACGCCCTACAGCTTGTTCTGTTGCAGTACAGATTTTTAAGGTCATCCACGGTCTCATTTGAAAGAATGTATGCCAATTCTTATTACTATTGCCGAAGAAAGATGTCGTTTCTGACCAGTGGGACGATAAACTCAAATAAGTCTGAAATAGCTATTCTTTGGAGGAGGTGTGTCTTTCGAAACCGACGTTTTTATAAACGTATTACATTATATGTGTATCGTGTATGTATTTTATACGATACTTTATATTATATGATGATTTTTAAAAATAAGATACGATAACGCATAAAGTACATTGAGAAAATAATGAGTACAATCGCATAATGTATGATACTGTCGACCGTCCACTCCTAACTAGTGTGTGATCACTGATCGGCTGTTATTTTGTCACAGTCCAATGGAGGAGGAGCCTACATCTGGTGGTGTTACAGTGTATCATGAGAGACAGTCCATGATGCTCTGCGCCATTCATGCAGTCAACAATCTACTCCAGTCCAGTGGAGCTTTCACTAAGAAACAGTTTGATGAAATTTGCTGCCAGTAAGTATTTCTATGGTAATTTCTCATATATCTATTTTACAGAGAGCTGCTAATTATACTTGCTGCCAGGTATATGGCCACAAACCATTTATCGCTGACCTTAATCTTAAGCCTGTTCCTTTTTTAACTCTTTCACTAACCCTAACTATAATTCTTACTTACGGTGACTTATTTGATGATCAAGAAAAGGGTGCGACGAAACACCGCACTGGCCTCACCAACTGCACTGGCAGGCAATTACCGCACCGGCGCCTAAAACGACCAGTTTGAGCATGGCGGCAGCTGCAGACGATTGTACGCTAGCCCTAGCGCTAACCCTAACCCTCAAACTTGTCGTTTTAGGCGCCGGTGCGGTAATTTTCTGCCGGTGAGGTGTTTCGTCGCACCGTCAAAAAAATTGTGTTGCATCCATTGAACAAGCAGTGATGACATTACACTAGAAGAGACCAATCAGCAGCTGTGGATACAGAGTGGCTGTGCATACATACGTCCATATACCCTCTGTAGTCTCCAGGTGGATATGTCAATGTGTGCTAGCATTTAAGCAGAAAACAATGGAATCTGTCTTGTTCTCTCAAAGGTATTGCAGCAGCAGGTTTAATTTGAGACTGCAAGTTTTGCCATGAATTGTCTTGACGTCAGTGGTGGTTCTAGCCTGGAGCTGGGGGTGCTGGAGCACCCTCAGGTTTAGGCGGAGTACTCCCAGTTTAATGTGCATAAAATATTTGGCCAATGGGAAGCATTATCGGTCATGCTGGTGAAAATAAAAGCTATATCCTGTCCAGCAGAGTTTGCAGTGAGCACAACAATAACCACCACTACTTAATGTTGGAATTTAACACTGAGATCAACTTGGTGAACTGGTTGTGTAGTGCTAGCTTTTTAATCTCATATGACCATTTTCTTTCAGAGAAATGAATAAGAGCTTATTTTGCTCAGGAGTTGAACTTTTTCCACGTTTTTACAGCTGTTGCATTCTTAAATTATGATGAGAAAGTTGGCATTTATTGTGACTAGTGTAAACTTGGTAATCATTTTTTGTCAGTCATGTTATTTTCTCAGTTCTGTACTTGCTGCAAGGAAGCATCAGCTATGAAAGTAAACCGTACACTGTTTGTGAATTCCAAGCCCGGTTATTCATATTCACTATTGCAGGCTGTCACCAGGAACATGGATAAATCCACATCGCAGCATGCTGGGAATCGGAAATTATGACATCAACGTTATAATGGTCGCTCTGCAATCACACGGATATGAAACAGTCTGGTTTGACAAGCGAAAGTGAGTTATTTGTTGTTAAATTTTTAAACATTGTCAATTAATGATGCTGTACATAAGATACTATGCAGTCTAATCATGATTCAGCTAATAGAACATTTTACGCTAATATGTAAGGAGATTGTAATTTGCAGTGTTTTGTGCTCAACTCACACATATATTAGTACATAAGTGATGTCTCACTGATAATACTGGGATATTTACTCGTTATAAGCTACAAATGATACACTGGTATGCTTATTGTCTTGATTTGTCTGCCCACGTGCTAAAAATGACATTTCAGCGTTCATTCTACGAGGGTCATCCCAAAAGTTTCCGGCCTCTACATATTAGACAATGATATTTCCCACAATCTTTACATCAGTGAAAAGTGCATCCGTTATGAACTCTAACCAGTTGGTTGTGGATATGACGTCATTGTAATTTATGACCGAAACCAAAACGATTTGGAGCGCTATCGCAAACAGCTTAGAATTAGGCTCACTGTTGCATATCAATTTTTCAGTCTGTATATAGGTTTATCAAATTGGAGCCCCATGGCATCTGATTTTGTGAAAGCCCTGACAAATACGTTTGTGAATTTCTCATTTGCATGTGTGAATATACGACAACCTATATTTGTGCTAACCGCAAATAAGAGCATTTGAGTCAAGCACAACTTCATGCAAATACGAGGGGCATTCAAAAAGTTCTGAGCTTCAATATACTGAACAAAAACTTTTTATTGTCTATATATCAGTAAAAGGTATCTTCCTTGCATATTCATGTGAGCAGATTGTGGAAGTGACGTCATTGTAATTTATGACATCATATAGCATTAAGCTGAAACAATTTGGTGAGCTAACGCAAGCAGAGTTTGAATCAGTCTGGTAGTTGCATGAAACTCTTTTCAGTCTGTAGCTCGATTTACCAAAGTGGGGCTCCGTGGCGTCTGATTTTACGAAAGCCCTGACAAATACGTTTATGAATTTTTCATTTGTGTCTGTGAACATACCATAGTCTAATTTGTGGTGGCCGCAAATAAGGGCATTTCAGCAAAAAATACGATGAAATGCCAATATTTGACAATATCAAAAAGATTTGATTTAAGATTTAACTTTGAATTATATCAGTTGTGTTAATAAAAGGAAAATCAGAATTTGTGAGTAAGTTATATGGCCCCCTGATGGATGGGGGCTGGCAGCAAGCTCTTCACACCCTCAGCTAATTGCAGCACTGCAGTCCAGTCTAAAGTTACCCAGCTCTCTGTTCACAACTGTGACTTTGTACGCTAAGACCACTCTGCACTCGGCAATGACCTGACCTTCAGTGACTATTATCAGTTTTAAAATTTGAAATCTGGTCATGACGGTGTCCGCTATCCACGATGACGAATAACTCAAGCCTCGTTTGTTGACACTGAAAATCGTCTCTATTTAATTCTCTGTGACGTCATAAATTACGATGGCGTCATAACCGCAGCAGACTCGTATGAGTCGGTGAAGAATTCACATTTCACTGATGTATAGATTGTGGAAAATATCGTTGACCAATATGTCGAGGCCTGAAACTTTTGGGATGACCCTCTTAGATCTAGATCATTGTCCACAATTGTCTGCAGTTTGCTACGACTGTTAACTGATACTGATACTACATTTTTTGTTTGCCATGTGGCAGTGCACTATTCTTGGGGGAGGCGGAGTTTCGAGATCTCTGACACTGTGATCGGTTTTAGTTTTGGAGTAGTTGCATGTATCTAATTATCTCGGCATGCCATGCACTGCATTGTGTGCGTTGTAATATACAGGGACCTGAGGCAACTGGTTCCAGACAGCGTTTTTGGCTTTCTCATCAACAGTCCATCGCGAATGTCTGTGATGTTCGTGCCACTTCCGTTCCACAGCAAACACTGGATTGCCATCCGACGCATCGCTGACACCTACTACGAGCTTGACTCAAAGCACCACGAGCCGCTCATTATTGGCAAAACAGACTCAGACGTGGTTGAGTTTCTTGCTGCACGGTTGAATGACAACGAAGCAGCCAAGGGAGATAAAAGGACGGAATTGCTGCTTGTGTTGACTGCTGAAGCCTTCCGGACAGGATCCTGGAAGCATGATTCAGATAGCAATGTGACAGAGCAGTCGGAAAACAGCTAGCAATACTGTATGATGGAGTGCTCTACTAATTTAATATTAATAATTTTGTAATCGTGATCCAAAAAACATTTGTTGATCCCGACAAAGAACTGGCCCTATAGGCACTCCGCATTGTTTTTAACCATTCCATACTTTACACTTTGGGACATAAAAATATTTTTCAAATAGGGCATTAAGACTGTCGAGTGATTAATTTTGGTATCATGTTAACTGCAGACAAACTGTAGAACAGATGTACATGACAAACATACTCCTCTGTTTTTATCATTGTCAAGGTCACAATCATTGCCGCAGAACTTTTACCATCAAATACACAGCTTTGATTAACTTCACCAGCTAGGAGATTATCTATGGAATGCATCAGACAGTTGGTAATGGTATAAAACTTTCTACCGGCTTTATGCTGAGACGACAGCAAATGAGTTTCATTTGACACTTGTAAAATAATCCAGTAGTCTTCCATTAGGCCTGCAAAATTAGCAGCAGCATCTCTTGTACTCCATAGCAAACAGATCGAAAGCATACCAGCATTGCTAGAAGGTGAATGCATGGAGCAATAGAAGGGTGAATCCATAAAATTGGAGAAACCGATGACACACGAAAAGTACATCAAACAGCAAAAAATGCGGCTGAACACACTGTATTTGGCACACAGACATATGAAACAATGATTAAGTAAAACTTACATCCTGCTTGACACCAAAAAAGCTTATTACAGAGACTTGTCTTAACAGGCACAAGCAAAGAAGCAAACTCAAAAGAAGACAAAACATAACACACACGTAGCAAACGGGGCTTTGATCAAACCGCTGCTCAGCAGCCATTGTCAGGAAGCATAAAAATGCACGATATTCAAACTTAAAATGCTTGACAGTTGGGGCTTTACTCCAGACCCCACTGGGAGAGCTTGCAAAGCTTTCCAGACCCCCTAGCTGAATTAACAAAATGGCCTTCCCCCAAACTTTTTAAACCACCTCACCACTATAACGACTTTTTGTCTACACAGCTCTAATGATGCTTACTGTTCAGCAAGAAGGCATTTGGCAGAATGTCTTAAGTCAGCTAAGCTACTGCACAAGCAGAAAAAAAGGTCGGTGTTAGGTCAGAGTGGCTCACTAAGTCCATTTATAATACAAATGTGGACAGCTGCAATAAACTGATCTGACACTAACCAGTACAGTACAAAACAATGTGCACACCAATAACAAACAAAAATACGGTAATAGAAAAATATGTGACAAAACTAAGAAGTGAGAATCTCATGTGGAATACATTTGGGCTACATTGAAACTGAAGCTACACACTGCAGTCCTTAACTGACTGGAAAATAAAAGCATTAAAACGAATCCTGCATGACAACATATTAGACAACAAATATCAGATTTCGTTCCGACTAGAACACCAAGTGTCATGATGAACTGTGTAAAGGTAAAAGTTGTATTTGTATAGCGTTGTATAACGCCGTACCCACAAAGTGGTCAAGCAGCCATCCATCAGTCTAGCGCAGGATAAGGAAAGTCCGCCAGCCAGGACCGACATTCTAACCACTATGCTATGCCACCAATGTATACTATAGACCCGATCAGTTTCTAATTTTCTACAATGAAAATATGTTTGTAAATCTGAATTAACTCCTCCACAATTATTTGGCCATAAAGACATCATTTTCATCTTGCCAAAGTAAAACAACACCTAAAGTATGCCAGATGTGTACAAGCAGATGAAAGTTTTCTAAAGGATAAAAATGAATATATGTGGCAAAAAGTAAACAGCATAGACTGCTTGATTTGAAATTCTAATAATGTGCATGAGAGATTGTCAGAAAAGCACATCATGATTCTGGTGGAACTGGAAACAAAATAAGAGGCAAATGCATAACAAAAATCAAACTAGCCTACATGTAGCAACAGCAATGTATATCAAAGTGGCAACAAATAGCAGAAAAACCAGTGGAAGTTAACACAAACAACTGCGATAAACTCTGCATATATCCCATCTTTAATGCTCTGTATGTAAAGTGCATTTGAAAAGCTGCTGACATACATCAAAGTCAAGAATGTTGTGTAAAAATACAACACAACCATCTACCACCAAACAACCTACAAAATTTCACAACCTCATTCTTTAATACTCAATCCTTGAATCATGTGACTAGCTGTAGTGAACAACTGTCATTGTAGTAAGGTATTGTAGGTTTCCACATTTCTCCATTCATTCATTCACAGGGTCCCAAGGCAGGCCAGTGAGTCACTGGCCTAGATGAGGTGGGTCACTGTAATTATTCCCACGATTCTCCATTCATCCATTCATTCATAAAGCCCCTGGGCAGGCCAACACACTGGCCTGGTTGTAGTGAGTTATAGTAATTGTAGCGGGGTGTTGTTCCCATGGTTCTCCATCCACCTGCATTGGTGCATTACTCATCAGTGCTATCTGTGCACAAACCAACCACAGACAAAAGTGAGAAGACCATTCGATTTACGTGGAATGGGGCAATACAAAACATCCAATTTATAAATAAAATAACAATAACCATAACAGAATGGCTTTACCTCAGCATCTAAAACTATATTGACCATTTCAGTGGCGACCTGCGCAGCCCATTACTTTCATGAAATCATGTAAAACACTGCACTGAAAAAAGCAAAACTTTAATGGCAGTGGCACCGTAAATATAGCATTTTAATTTTAACAAGCAACAAAAGTCATCTGTTATAAGGCAGAATCACTTCCTTTTTTGCCCGGTGGCAGCAGCAGCTTGCAAATGCAGGTTTTCAACTGTGTGGATTGCAGGGTATGACCGCTCCCCCCACCAAATCAACCCTTCCCCTGAAGGGTTAAGGACCCCATCTAACACAATCCATCATTGGACCTCACCAGTATACCTACCAAATAGCATCTAAATCCATCAAATAGTTCGAGCAGGGTGTACAAATGTAATCCACAACAGACAGACAACAGACAGACCGTGCTACGGAGAAGCATAGCTATAGGCGGAATTGCTTGCGCTAGAGCAATTTTGCCTGAAAATTAAAAAGCGAAAGTAATTGACTGGTGAGGAAAGTGCTGCTGGGCTCAGTTAGTGGTGTATGGCAGAGAGGAAGACCTCCGAAGAAATGGACAGACAACACTGAGTGGACCGAGTTGACCCTGTGCTAAGCTGTGAGACTGTCACAAGATTGAGAGACATGGAAAAAGATTGTATTTGGCCTCAACGTTTGTTAACCAAGAGACAAGAAGAAGAATAGTTACAGCAGTAGTTCTACAGTGTTGTAAGCAGAAAGGCAAACAGATACTGAATCTGAACACATCACAATCATCACTGTGAACAACAATATCACACTGATCATTCACTAACCTTGACTACTCTTGCCTGTCCCAGTCTCAGTGGTTCAGCAAGCCCGACCTGCATCTGGGCAATGTGGAATGATGAGTATAAAGCTATCACCTCCAGCAGTCCATCGTCAGGCCTGTAACCATCAACACACAATATACAGGGTGGGCCAACAAACCAGACCTGTTTGAGCGTTGATAACTCATCGATGATTAGTGGTAGAAAGACGTGTGATATGTCAAAAGTTTCAAAATGCTGTAAAGAATAAACGACGAATTTGCATAATGAAGCATTCAAATATTCTTTGCCTAATTTGCATAAATATTTGTTACCCCCGAAATTCTGCCGAATCTGACTGTAACACATGGATTTAACATGGATATTTGAGCTTTTGTAACTTTGCGATGTTTATTGATGGAAAGACACGTAATATGTCAAATTTTCAAAATTGTGTACTGAAAAAGTGTACAAATTGCATGTCTCAGCATTTAAATAGTCTTTGCTTGATTTACACAAATCTGCCCCACCCCTAAAATCATGCTAAATTGGCAGTAACACATAAATTTCAGTTGATTTTTATTCAGCATGCAGTGAAATATCAACAATCATTAACACATACGTTGAGTTTAGATGAAATTCGACATAGGCAGTTGCCCAGCTTTTTGCATTCATAATCATCATCAGTCCTTTTAGGCAGCTGATCGATCGCTGGAGTCAATGTGTTCAGGATCGTCTGAGCCCAGCATTCGATTAGCACGTTTTAACTGGTCAGTTACTGAAATTTTGTGACCATGCTATTTGCTGCAATGCCCCACACTGAATAATTCACAGAATTTAAATCTGGACTTTTTGGTAGTAAGTTTTTGAGTTCAATGAACTCGGGCGCATGGGAGTGCAAGCAAATTCCTAATTTCAGGAGTAATGAAGATTTATGCATTTTAGGCAAAAAATATTTAAATGACTTGCTATGCAAGTTCGGCCCTTTTTGTCTACAACATTCTAAAACTTTTGACATATCACACGCCTTTTACAGGTAACTATCGCTGAGTTATCAATGCTCAAACAGGTCCGTTTTTTTGGCCCACCCTGTACTTCTCATTAAACAACTTGTGAGGAAAATAACTAACTCACTCATTACGTAATGCGGGCCTGTATTGGGACGATGTGAGCTGGTATATATGGGCATGCCAGCACTTCCATGACCATCTGGAAAGCTATATCAGATCTGCAACAACACTAAGTTCCCATGTCGGCACTTATTTTTTCCACTTCAAGTGCTGACTATATGTGCATCTTTTAATGCTACAAGTGTAACTACTACAAGTGTAACTATTTTAAAATAACACTAAATATCTTTCATATTATTACACATAGTTACAGAGCTGTAAAAAATCCTACCTCATCAACAATTTCCTAAAACGTACTACTTTTCAAAATACACCATAGTCTGCATAATTAGCAAGTTATATTAGGGGTCCACTCAATTCAACGAAGATCCTTTTTCAATTTCCTAACAACGTCGATTTCTGAAAACTGAAAAGTCAGTTTCCCAGGTTCGGTTTTTAAAAACAGAACTGCTGGATTTTTGAATAGTCTTCACACTTTCGAGTCAGAAATAAGCTGCATGAGTAGTAAAAGTGGAGAAAGATACCTGGTTTTAGTGCAGTTTGCCGAAGATCCATTGATTTCCCAAGGTCGGCAGCCACCGCCCCAGCTAGCTATATTTAGCACAACGATGCCTTCGATTGGAGGAAGTTCAACAGGCTTCCCATCCAGTTCAAGCTTGTACACAGAACAACAATTTACTCAAAGATTCAAGTATTGTGTAGAACAGTTAAGAGGTCAAAGGAAAGTTGTCTATAGCTCTTAACAATAATCCATTCAAGATCTATGGAACATAAGCTACCATATGAGATCAGAGTGTTACCTGCCACCTGATAGGGAAACGTGCCCTGCCTTAACCATAGCCAGACAGGCTGGTACTCGATCTACCTACCCCAGAGGGATGGAAGGCTGAGTTGACTTTGGTGGTTGGTTATAACAAGATGGTTTACCTCTCTGCAGAAGAGCATCAACAATTTAAATAAATAATGTCAGCAAACTACATATAGCCCTCTATTTACGGCTTTACAGCCGTCTATTTACAGCTGTCTATTTACAGCTTCACAGCCATCTACGGCTTTATAGCCGTTACCTGTAACCTTGTGGTTACATTTGGGGACGCGCATTGGGCCGAGCTTATATGGCCTCAGCGCTGGGCAGGTGTAAGAGCAGGTCCACCCCAGAGGTAAGGTAAGGAAGGTAAGGTCATCAAACTACTATTATAGCACAATGCAGAATACTGTAGAAATAGCAATACAATGGTAAAAAATAGCAAGAACAGATAACAATATAATGTGTAGCTAATAGTCTTTTAGTGTGCATATGACAATAATGCATTCAGCATTCTTAGCAAAAAAGATGAGGTTCAGCATTCATTCAGTTCACTTAGGAGCAACCTTCAACAAGCTGTTAACCTCTGTTTGCTCAGTCAACTCAGCCTCCTACCCTCAGCAGAACAGAAATAATTTTTTAAAAAAATATTTACCTACAAGCTATGGGGCGAAGGCTTAATAAAGCTGCTGATTGGACAATAGTACAAGGGTTGTTCCATAAATAAGTTACAAAATGGCGTCATTCTGTTAGTTTTTCGAACATAAAAAATCCAAAATATACGTTTTGTAGGAAATTTAATTCTGAACATTTGTGGAAATTTTTCTGTCGACGATGTCATTATTGTGACATCATCAGTTCATAGAACACAGCTGATCTGCATATTATTTTCTCCGCCAGTACTATCATAACTCGCAAATGATAAACAGCATTAGAACGAGAAAAAAAACAAATAAACTTAACAAGTTAACGTCACCTCTTTAACTGCCAAACGTCAGTGGTTCATTTTTCAACGAATCGTCCGAGTTTGTTCAAACACTTTGTCCTATCTGTCAACAAACTTCTTAATTCGCGATGCAAAGAACGATGCTGGCTGCTGTCCAAGCCACTGACAAACGACTGATTGCACCTAGGTATCTGATGCAAATTTCTTAAACCTAGCATTTTCTTGCACTGAAGATGTATTGTTGGTTTCATTAAACACTCGTTGCCATAACTGGAGTGAATCTTATTTGCAAGAAGCTCTTTTGCCTACAAGAAAATGAATAATAGCATGTCGTACGTTACGAGATGAATTTAATGGCAACGTCACCAAATCTAATGTTTATAAATGACGTCACAGTGACGTCATCACAATAAAACTCACAGGTGGCAACCAGTATTAAATTCCCTACAAAATGTACATTTCGGATTTGTTATATTTGGAAAACTAACGGAATGACGCCATTTTGTAACTTATTTATGGAACGACCCTCGTATATTTGTGTGCCTCACTGTAGATTCAATTGTTCACTACAGTGAACAGCGGATGGCCACTAATGATATCACTAGCTTATGCCAATCAGCTGCCACTTCCATGATTGTAAAGCACTTCTGGTCATAAGTCTATATCAAGTACAGTACTAGAACTTAGCTTTGGTTTTTGCTAAGTGACGGCTCACAACGAACCTTTAGTTTTGTGTGAAGGTCTTTGCACTCACGTTCCAGTACGTCTTTTGTACCATACGTAAAATACCAGAACTGGATAAAGAACAAACGTATACAAATTAACTTGGCAAAAACCAAGATAAGTTATATGATATCAAAGATATACTGATAAAGATAAATTAAATATTTTACAAGCTGACTCTCTCCTGATTACACGCAAAAGTGGCTACGGCTTTAGTGCATCTTAGCCATCGCAATTCTGTCCATCCGTCCGTCTGTCTGTCCGTACGTCTGTCACGTGGGTGGATCAGTCAAAAATGGTGCAAGGTAGGATCACCAAATCTTCACCTTAAAAAGTTATAATAAATTCATCAAATTGCAACCTTTTATCACTGTTTATGTTGACGTTTCAGCAACCACTGCTGCCTTCGTCGGAATGACTCTCCGCAAGGTATATCTGCGGTGGACAGTAAGTAGTCACAAATGTGTGGAAGTTGGTAGGACTCCTCATCTCGGTTCATCGACCTGTCTTGTTCTTTTCTAATGTGTATCGCTTCCCTGATCCACCAGTCCATTCTGTTGCTTTCTCTGTCGATCATCTTGGCGCGGTCCCAGTCTATGACGTGGTTGAGAAAGATGGCGTGGTCTGTGACTGCCGACTAGTTTTGCTCTGTTGCTGCGGATTTACTGGTGCTTCGCGTGTAAGCCCTTACATACTTGCTGTCGATGTTATTGAAGCCGTACCCCAAAAGCTCTACCTGTTTCTTCAACGTAAGTTTTGTCGCAGTTATTACATGGTATTTTATACACATTCACAGGCATCTATACACATTCACAGGCATCTTGTTGTCTGCGCTTGTTTTTTGGATGTACAAGCTGACTGCTTATTGTCTGGAATAGTTTCACGGCTGAAGAAATACCATGTCGTCTGTAAGCTCAGGTAACAGCTTCCGACAAGCCATGTACATATGGTATAACCACTGTCATCCTGTTTACATTTGAAAGCTGTGTTGCTGCTTTCTGATTGACCATCTTCTGTTTAACTGTTTCCATTTGTCTTTTGACCCTTTTGATGCTCCAGTCTGGATACCTGCAACATGTGAGTGCTGTGCGGATATGGTGCTCTTCTTGCTTTCTATCTGCCTCTTCCGTTACAACGTTCCTATTTCTGTCTAGAAGTTACTAAGTTACGTTTCAACCTATGAGTCTATTCAAAGACATATCTTCACTGCCAGCTGCCTGGAAGACTCTAGTTTGGGGATCCATGAAGCTTTTCCATAAATTCGAAAGGGGTCACCCCAAATGAAGGCACTAAATGAGAGGGGGGTGGGAAAAATTTGCGACTTTTAGCCAATAAGTTGCTGTATCTCAGTAATGGTGCAAGATAAGGCCTAGGTTACCAATTATCACTAACAGGAACTCATACGCTGGCTCTCGATTGGCACCGAATTCAATGACCTTAGATGACCTTGCACGCCAAAATAGGGGTTTGTATGGATTTTTTGGCGATTTCGGGCTGCAAGACACATTTCAAAAGCAAATTGCGCCAAAATCAATAAAGATAAACATGGACAAGCATCATATGCTTGATGATGCTTGTCCATAGGTTGGTGGCATGGTGTAGTGGTAACGCGTCTGATCCAATCGGCAAAGTTACTGTAGGTCGGGCCCGGTTAATACTGCGATGGGTGACTGTCTGCGGGCAGGTAAACCATCTCGGTATGTAACCAACCGCCTAGGTCAACTCAGCCTTCCATCCCTCCAGGATAGGCAAATCGAGTACCAGCCTATCTGGCTGGGGTTAAGGGGCAAGGCACGTTCACCTGTGTCGGGTGGCAGGTAACACTGTGTGATCCCATATGACAAGTGACGCTCCGTAGCTCTGTGAGAGGTTCGCTCCTTAAGAGCTATATTATGACCTTCACCCTTACCTTTATAGGTAATTTTCAGCATTGAGCATAGATTTTGACGGTTCAAGTCTTGATTTTCTAGGTTCAAGGAAACCTGCACACCAGGGCATCAAAAAGTGGCACCCCCGTAAAAGTCGTTATTTTACCGTTGTTGACCAGTCTTTCATGAAAACACTTGCAGATCACCAGTGGCATGTTGCCTATCACAACAAGCACTAGTGACGAGCTTTTCAGTCATATCAACATCGATGACTGAAAGACCCTGAACTTCCAAAATAAAAGGTTTTATTGATTTTTGCGATCTTCAGCTGCAGCACGCGCTTCAAGAATGAATTGCGATGAAATGGCTAGAGACAGACTGACAGCTTGTGAACAGGAACTGCTATAGGCTTTCGCGTGTCTCATGAGCATTAGCTTAAATTTCTTGTTTTACAAATGACATCAGAATAATGCAAATATGAAATAGACAGAAGAACAACAGTAACAAATAGACTTCAAACAAACTACACCTTTCACACCGGTCATATGTTACTAATCAAACAACAAGATCTCATAACATATAATGCCAGTGTTCATATTACAGCATTCGTCTGACCTTGTTCACAATGCGACTGCCAAACAGAATAGGTTGACTCTCGCGATGTCGGTGAAAATTGAGTGTAACTAGCGCGTCAACACCGACAGAGGCATAGTTGTTCACAATGTGCCTCTAAACACCAGGAAACCAGAAAAATGTCACTCGGAAGAATACGACAAAAAACATTTGCCAAACAATGCTGAGTAACTTTTTCTACCATAACGCTCAGCTGTGTGATTTTTCCCCATTTTTGTTACACATCATTAAACCAGAAAATCCACTCAGTGTAATAGTATGAGAGAGCAAAAACTGTTGGTAGAAAATAATTTCAGTATACTACGTCTGCCATGATATGTGGCGCTGTGGCAAAGCAACATGTCTCCCAACAACAAAGTATTGACAAAACAGCAGAATGAGCAAATATATGAGTTTGCAGAAAGGCGTTCGCACACTTACCCATGTAGGCATCCGTATACCAAAATGCTTTGCAGGAACAATCTCCAACTGCCAGCTGAAAATTAACACATCAAAACAGTTTATGTGCGAAGACTGACTAAAGATAATACAAAACAAACACTTTTGAAATAGTTACCAAGCTAGTATTCTACTATTTTCCAATATTGTTGACAGACTCTGCTTTTTTGTGAAAAAGCATTTACTTGAAAATGGGCTTAAATAATGTACGCTATCTTATTCCTGCAGTGCACTAGAGCTGTTAATACATCAACTGAAAGTGCATTAACTTGCACATTCCATCATAGCCAATGATGTTGAAATATTTACCAGCATTTATGATTTTCTACTGTACACTTTAACAAAAGTAACAGTGGTTGTAACAGATCTCACCGATCCAGTTGGACAACTTTGGCAGTTTTCATAACGTCAAGAAGTTCTCGGACATGAACCTCACCGGAATAACCTTCACCAAGCCCGAGCACTCGTGCAAGGTCATTCCCAGTACCGAGCGGCACAATAAATACCTCAGGATTGACCTGATCACATGCAGACATTGTAAGTGTGGGTTTTACACTTAAAATTGCTTTCACAACTGACTTCTCGGCCAATTTTGTAAAACCTACATAACTTCACTAGTGGTCTAGCCAATGGTGCTGCCCTAACAGCATCCAACGAAAGCTTTGGTCCTTCAGATATCATATGGAACTAGAAATTTGGGGCAAAGCCCAACGTAAGTCCACCTGGCGCCCTAAGTCCGATTGGGGGAAATTAGGGGGGAGGGGTAAAATTTCCCCGGCATCAAAGTCACGTGGCCCAAACTCAAATGCATTGGCATACGCCGAACACTCACTGTCGACTTAGGGTAGGTCAACATGAGCGCTTATAACTTTGTTCGTAGTGGAACCAATTTCACCAAATTTTTTTTTGTTCAACGCCCAAAAGATCGTACTCGTCAACGCCGTTTAGGTTTTGTCGCTATCTTCATCGGTTCCAGAGATATTTGCGCTCAAACTCAAAAATTGTCGTAAATCGCACCGAATTTTGCACGTTTTTTGCCCTCCCAAATTTTAAGGGGGCGGTACCCCCAAAAGTTGTACTTGCGTTAACACCCCCACCTAGAGACGCGTCAAGTGCCAAAGTTTCGTCGGGCTACACCCCCTAACTCCAAAGTTATAAGCGCTCATTTATTGCATTTTAAGCCAATTTTTGACCCCCCTCTGAAAAAAGTTGTAAGGGAGGCCTCCGTCCCCGGTGTGGGGTGCGCTAGTAAGACTTGGTGATTCTCTAGCACGTGTAAAAATTTGGGGCGCAGCACCCCCTTAGGGGCCGAAATATAGTCTTCCAAAATATGCGCTTTCGGTGGGTACCATTAAGAATCTAAATCTCTAAAGTTACTGGACCAAACTTCACCGGACTTGTTTCGCCTAACACAGTAGGAATCGCAGTAGATGGAATAAAAATCCGATTTTAAAAATCTTCATCCGTTTCGGAGATATTCATCGCCAAACTTCAAAGTCGTCCGAAATCGGGCTAAATTTTGCATGTTTTTGGCCCCTGAAATTTTTTTGGGGTGTGCCTCCAAAAATTTTGGACCGGCATTATAAAATAGGGCCTATTACTGACCATCATGCAAAATTTCATGCCGGTCGGCCCATGCATCTCGGAGATCTCGCAACTGAAGAAAAAAAACATCTGCAGTAAAACATAAGTCCTTCCGAAAACTACCATTTTCGGGCAGACTAATAAACACGTATCGATCATACATCTTAAACATTAAACTGACACTAAAAAGCACTAACAAAAATTATGCAGTCATATTGAATAAACAGATTAATATTATTATTATTATTATTACTATTTTTCAAAGGTAAAAAACTAGGCCTAAACTAAGCAAGGTAAATGACTGCCGCAGCACACTATTATTATTTTTTTCTTATTACCCCCGGTAGTAAAGGTTCCCAGGGGTTAAAAACAAAACAAAGTTAAAAACAAGGTGTTGGAATGACTAGTAGTCTGGTGCATCGTTGGTTTCAGCAAATGTCTCGCTGATCAAAACAGCATTAAATCGCTGTAATAAAACAGAAATGCGCTGCCAAAGAAAAGCCATGTCTCACGGGTCTCCCGTGACTGTGGTTGACCGACCACCCACAGCATTCCAAAAGTCTGTTGCTGATGAGTGGGTTGTGCCGTGGGTTTCAAACGCCAGTGGCTGGAAGATGTCAGTGGCTGGCAGATCGGCGTACTTAGAAGTTTTCCTGCTTGCCGCAGCCTCGGCCACTCCACCAGCAGACTGGGATGACAGGTGGACATACGAGTCTGCCAGTGTGCTGACTACCGTGACGTCCCAAGTCAGCGGCTTACCGGCTTGCCAAGGAGTCATGGTAAGTCTGTTTGGGCGCCTGCCATCAGTTCTTGTCAAGCCGCACGACTCTTTCACCACTGGAACACCGGCCGTGATCAGAGATGTGCTACGACGTCATTAATAGCATGATGTCTGTTACAATTATTATTAATATTATTGTCTTTGTGGCAATCTGTATACAGTATTTTAAAAACCTTTATCCGGTAAACCACCTATAAATATGTACTAGTATTTTTTAAATGTCATTAAAAGGATGAAATTAGCATAACTTCATTCTCAATGCTAGTGAACAAATAAAGCTTAAAAGTTAACTGCTACTAAAAATAGAAAAAAAATCAACAAAAGACTTGTTTCAGTCAAATAACGAATAAACGGACAAATCTGTAACCATCTTATATAAATGCCAGGAAATAGCCAAAACATTTATTCAAACAATGTCTGCTAGTACAGCAGACTTACTTTAAGCTTGAGTTTGTCAATAGCTGACAGAACCCAGCCGACTGTCCCATCACCTCCAGCCACAAGGACACGCCATGTCACATGCGGAAGAAACAGACACCACTCAAGCGCTCCTTCTGGTGGGATCTCTGACAAATCGATTACCTGAAACAGCAGTATGATGTAATTTAGTAAAATTATCATATAACACAATAACTTTACATTAGGCCAATCTAAGTTTATCACTCATTTTCAATAACCATCAGTGTTAAAATTTAGCATTTGCACAAACAAGTCCATTTTTTGTCAACAGTCCACTTCTGTATGTCGCGATAATAATGCAATACTGCAATTACAATAACCACATAGCTGATATATATGTGCTGAAAATATTCTATGTACAAAGCAATAATAGTATACTGCACAGGTGGCACAGAATTTCATGAAATAAACACACTAGATTATCTATTAAAATTAGAGCTGTCAAGGCATTAATATTTTTAACGCATTAACGCAGTGTAAATTAACGCGTAAATTAATGCACCCAGTCCCGTCGAGATGGAGAGTAGGAGATAAATTACCCCGGGCCCTAGACGTTTATGGGACCCGCCTGTAGAATATAGAAAGTTCAAAAAATGAAAAAAAGTTTAAAAAACACATACAATTTTTATTTTTTAAACGTATTTAGACTATTTACTATTTAACTATTACAGTATTTTTATTTTGTATATCATCTCTTGTCCATCATAGAGTCCATCATTTTGTGATGGACTCTATTGGGTTACGCTTGCGCGAATTGCTTGCTTACTGTCTTTTGTCAGTTTTGTGTGTATGTTTGTATGTCTGTCTGTCTGTCTGTTCATTTGTGATTGGCGAATAAATAAATGTCTTGCCTACATGTCCAATTTGGTCGTGCTTACGTAGTTTGCCGACGTGCGGAGGACGTCATTTTGCTCATACGGCCTATGTCGGCGGCACGTCTCATTTGGACGTCGTGTGGCGACGCGCCGACGTCCTTTGGATGTGAGGAGGACGAGCGTGCGACATCATTTGATGACGTCACACGCACATCCTCCTCACGTCTTCACTGGACATCGCCGCATGACCTCCGTTTATAATTAATGCTACTTTGCTTAAACTCATTTGTTTTACATGTATAATTGCTGTGACGTAATCCTTGTATAATACAAGGATTACGCATGTGCATTAATTTTTTTAACGCGCGTTAATTTATTAACGCATTAACGCGTTAATTAACGCGTCGACTGTGACAGCTCTAATTAAAATATATCAGTTGAAAATAACAATAATTAAGAATATAGCAAATGTATTTACAATTTTCACACAGGTTACCAATCAAATTTAACAAAGCAGTTTGGTAAAACTTTCGATAAAAAATACGGGTTGTAATCAGCTGAGAACATTGATAAACCTGTATAGGGTTGAGAATGCCACGCAGGTCTCTCAGTATAGACCCACCATCTCCGCTGCCACTCTTCCGGTTAACCATGACAATCAGAGGGCGCCACAAGTCCAGCGACAGGTTCTTCGGCTCCGACACGGAGTTCACGACAACCCTCCGCCTGCTTCTCACACGTCCGATACACCGCAGCCGAACACAGTTTGGTGGCACAATGCTCTCACGGTATGGACCGAAGTCGCAGGGGGCGGTCAGGGAGTTTTGGCAATCATCGTGGGCCGCAGCGCCGCACCAGCAGCACCGAACGTCGCACAGCTCCTGCGCACTTCCGCACGCATCTTCGCAGACGGCGCACAGACTGTCGTCCGGCAGATTTCCACGGACCCAGAGATGACGCTGGCCGTTGGACGCCGAGGCTGAAGGATCCTTGCACGGCAGGGTGCGATCAGCGGCCCCGGCATTCTCATCGCCGACGTAAGCCCCGCAC